>OHGS01000183.1_pt1 | contig 38277 bp, 25 predicted proteins | sample 1567831 | NCBI WGS metagenome assembly OHGS01 (sample SAMEA3879596, study PRJEB24766) | human gut metagenome | biome: human-associated habitat; feature: feces | place: USA | collected 1985/1987
CAAAGTAAAAATACTTCGATAGAATTATATAAAATAATTTTGAACACCTACTTACTAATATAAGCCCATCCTAACCATGACTACCACACTATACTTAGCCCGCCACGGCGAAACCGAAGAAAACGTGGCGCAAATTCTTCAGGGGCATCTTCCGGGTCACCTTACCGAACGCGGACGCAACCAGGCGGTTCAGTTGCGCAACACACTGATGCAATCGGGCGTTTCATTCGATGCGCTGCTCACAAGCGACCTTCAGCGCACCATCGACACCACGCAAATCGTCAACGAGGCATTTCACCTCCAGCCCATGCTCTGCCCTCTGCTTCGCGAACGAGACTGGGGTAGCCTGACGGGACATACCATTGCCGAAGCACACCAGGTATCCCTGCATGCTGACGCCGAAACCGTAGAGCAACTGTTCGAACGCGCCCGTCAGTTTCTTGAATATGTCAGCCAAACCTTCCCCAATCAACATGTGCTTTGCATCGGTCACGGACTTTTCTGCCGCTGCATCATCGCGGCCAATGCGGGCTGCCTTATCAGCGATGTGCCCCGTATGCAAAATGCCGAAGTGCGAAGCATCATTGTGGCATGCAAGGCGAACACCTCCCCCAGCCCATCGGCTCCAAACAATGATCCGCTGATTTCAGCCAACTGACGCGATACCTTTTTATTCAAGGGTGTAGCTCTAAGCTCTTGAAAACGAGCTTGAAAACACCTGCTTATACACAAAAAAGGCCGGAAATTCTTCACACAGAGTGGAAGAAAATCCGGTCTTTTACCCCATACAGTATTCCAAAGAATGGAAAATATTTTTAGAAATCAATTTCCAAGCCTAAGCCGAAAACGTCGTTCGTACGGTGGAAATTGTCTGAACCAGCAGTACTGAACTTGCCCAATCCGCTGCTGATGGCACCAAGCGCACCAAGTTCACCTTGCAAAATGCCCTTATTCTGTTCGGCAGCAGCCTTTTGTTCTTCAGTAGCCATCGGGTTGTTAATAATTTGATCGCACTGTCCGATACCACCCTGAAGTTGAGCCTGCAGCGGAGCAAGCTGCGAACCAAACTTATGCTTCAAGTCGTCGTAATCAGCCATCGTCTTTTTATAGTGCTTGTAGAACGTCTTGAAATAAGCAATATTGATAGCCACCTTCTTACGCAGCTGGAAACGTGCACCCACACCTACTGAGTTTGAACTTGTCACAAAGCTCATATCAGTCAGATACTTGCTGTCGTCGCCCAAACCATAATGCGTGGTTTGCCATCCGGCACTCACGCGCCAACGCTTATTGATGTCGTATTCTGCACCGGCCAACACTTCCCAAGTACCTCCATCCAGGTGCTTTTCTTTGTTTTCATACTGCGTAGCCTGTTTGTCGAAGAAATAGTGGAAACCACCCGACAGACGCAGTTTATCATCAATCGTGTACATGGCGCCCAACGACAGGATAGCCGGCACGTCGCAAGCCACCTTTTTACCATCGTCATATTCAGACAAACCGCTGGTATTCACACCGGCATGGTTTTTCAGTCGCATACGTGTCTTGAACTCATAACGAGCCGAGAGGTTCAAATTATTGATGCGGTAGTTAGCACTGATAATCGGCGTAAATCCCCATCCTGTCTGGTCGCAGTTCAGTTCCTTATCCTCAACGAGGGGAGCAAAGTGAGGCATATTCTGGCTCTTGAAGAAGTCGACGGCAGGAACTGTGTGTCCGGTAGCCGTTACGACACCGATATTGCGCACATAACCATAGTAGTTACAGTCGGCATAAAGCACACGGCCGCCCACACTTACATTAAAGTTAGGCGTAATTTTGTAACCTACACCAAACTGTCCGCCAAAGTAATACTGACGGCCTTGCATATAAGTAGTCATGCTGTATCCTTTCACAGCACCGGGAGCAATGGCACCAATCAAAGTCGGAATCATGGCTACCTGGCTTTCAAACGAACCCAAACCGTCGTCGAACTTACATTTACCGCCACCGCCGCTGATGCCGAAGTGGAATGAAGCAAACCACTTCTCGCCTACGCGGGCCAAATCAATCGAAGGAATAACAGGAGCCACAGCCTTACCTTCAAATACCTTTTCGCCCGTTGCCGGATTCTGCACACCATTCACTGTTCCCAAACTAAAGTTCGGAAAAATTGAGGTAGCCTTACGCGACTGATAAGCACTCTGAATATCAAAGCCCAAATGCCAACCGGTGTTCATAAAACCGATACCGGCAGGGTTTGCATAAGCTGCATCAATGGCAATGCTGGCATCGCGTGCCGGATTGCGCAGGAAAACCACACTTTGGTTTGTATTCGTTAAAAATCCACCAGCGTGAGCCGATGCAACTGTGCCCAAAATGAGCGATACAGTAAGTAAAGATTTTCGCATTTCTCGTATTTATTGGTATTTTCTTCGGCAAAAGTACAATAAACATGCACAACAAACCGATTCCATGTGCAAATTCGAACAATAATTAAATTTTTATATTTATTAAACACCAGAAATGCTTTATGCAGTAAGCAAAAACGCAGTAACGTTGCCTTCCAAACGCATAAATTACACACTTATGCAGCAGATGAGCTAAAAAAGAATTTATTTTTACTACTTTTATTTAGGAAATGCAATCTTCATTTTCACACAAAGGCTTCACATTGCGGTAACCCCGAACCGTTCTCAAACGTCAGGATACGAAGTTTCAACCCATTATTTGAAGCATAAGTAAGTGTTCAAAATTATTTATATAATTCTATCGAAGTATTTTTACTTTGCATAGTGTGCTTGCACCATTTCTGCCTGCCCTGCACTCAGTCACATAGCCCGCTATGCTCCTGAGTGCAGAACAAGCAGCTACGGCACAATCACACCATTCAAATGTAAAAATAATTATGAACACCTACTTAAAACGCAATTCAATGTAAAAATAATTGGCGAAGCCATATAAAATAAATGACAACACCTACTTATCTTTAAAAAATTAGTAACTTCGCCCTCTCATAATCAGGCTTTCAATGCCAACAGTTTGTAGGGGAAACACACGTTTTTTCGCCCGCAACGGTTTGGAAGTTAAATAACAATCTCAAGTATGAAAAATTTATGGATAGGCGCACTTACTGCGCTCATCGTGCTCTCAGCCTGTCAGGGTGGCAAAAAACCCGTTGACGCCACCAGCGACCCCGACAGCCTGGCTGCAGATACTGCTCTTACTGACCATGTAGAAAACGATTCAACCATCTACGGCACATCCGACGAATTCGGCATGAGCACCTTCACACTCATCTCCGACAAAGGCGACACACTCTATGTAACCCGCACGGCCGACGATGGTACCGATGGTAAAATTTATGGCGACCTGAAAGAAGGCGAACGCTATGCACTCACCACCCGCGATAACAACAAGGCCATTGGCGTACTCATCAACCTTTCGCAGCTCGAACGCCACACCAAAGACTATCGCATCAGCAATGGCAAACTCATTCTCAAGGGCGACACCGTAACCATCGAGAAACTAAGCAACAAAGAGCTCAAGATTAAGTAAACACATACCCAAGAGCATCACATATTCTGTTTTTTTCCGAAGCAGGTGTTCCGATTCTTGAAAGTCAATCACCTACTTCCTTTTTTTGATTAAGAACACCCACTTATTGAAGTCGTCTGGACTTTTATGAAATTCAAGATTTGCCTTAATTTTTGAGGCGTTTTTGAGCCTTGAAGAAGGAGTGTAGCGAGCTACACGACTGATGAAAGGTCAAAAAACGGCCAAAAAGAAAGGTGAAGATTGAATTTAGAAGAGATAAATCTCCAAATCAAATATTCGTCAGAAAAGTTTAAACGACTTCATTACCTCCTCACACATTATGTTTTCAGGAATTGTAGAATCAATGGCACGCGTAGTTGCCATTCAGCAAGATAAAGACAACAAACACTTCACCTTGGAATGCGATTTTGGCCATGAACTCAAAATTGACCAAAGCGTTGCCCACAACGGCGTATGCCTCACCGTGGTCAAGATCGACGGCAACCGCTACGTCGTAACCGCCATGAACGAAACCCTGCAGCGTTCCAACCTCGGTCTGCTCAAAGTTGGCGACGAAGTAAACGTTGAGCGCTCCATGATGATGAACGGCCGTTTGGACGGACACATCGTACAAGGCCACGTCGACCAAACCGCCACCTGCACCGACATTACCGACGCAGCAGGAAGCTACATCTACACCTTTACCTACGAAACCTCACGTTCAATGGTCGAACGCGGATATTTCACCGTCGATAAAGGCTCCGTCACGGTCAATGGCGTAAGCCTCACCGTATGCGAACCCACGGCCAACTCATTCAAAGTGTGCATCATCCCCTTCACCTACGAACACACCAACTTCCACCACATACAGGTAGGAACGCAAGTCAATCTTGAATTCGACATACTGGGCAAATACATCAGCCGCCTGCAAGCATTAAAGGCCGAATAAGCCGTCGTCACGCTTTTTCAGGCCGGCAAACGCCCTTTTCTCATTCCTTTTTTTCTGTATGTTCCTCCCCTTTCTCCTCATTTTCATCGGAGGCGGTTTAGGCAGTCTGTGCCGCTACATTGTGAGTGCCTGTTGGCTCAAAGGCACAGACGCCTCATTTCCCTGGCCCACCTTAGCCGTCAACCTCTCCGGTTGTCTGCTCATCGGCCTGTTCATCGGCCTTTTGTCCCGCCGGCAAAGCGAAGGCCCCTATTGGCTCCTCATCACCGGCTTCTGCGGAGGCTTCACCACCTTCTCCACCTTTTCGAACGAAACATTCCAACTTCTCCGACAAGGCATGTGGCTCACAGCCCTATCCTACGCCCTGCTTTCGGTAATAGGAGGCATCGGATGCACAGCCTGCGGCTACACCCTATGCAAAAGCTAACATTATGAAACGTAAAGAACTATTTCAGAACGTACTGGCCTACCTGGGCAGCACCATGGACGACACCGAAACCGAGCTGAACTACACCACCCCCTACGAACTGCTCATAGCCGTGGTACTCTCAGCCCAATGCACCGACAAGCGCATCAACGCCGTAACCCCCCGCCTCTTTGCCGACTTTCCCACCCCCGAAGTCATGGCCGCCACCACGCCTGAAGTAATTTACGAATACATCAAGTCCGTCAGCTACCCCAACAACAAGGCCAAACACCTTGTCGGGCTCAGCCAAATGTTAGTCAAGGAATTCAACGGCGAAGTACCCTCCACCCTCGAAGCGTTAACGCGCCTCCCCGGTGTAGGTCGCAAAACGGCCAATGTCATTCAAGCCGTCGCCTTTGGCAAAGCCGCCTTAGCCGTCGACACCCACGTATTCCGCGTCAGCCACCGTTTAGGTTTGGTTCCCAAGCGTTGCACCACCCCCTACAGCGTAGAAATGGCTTTACGAAAATACATTCCCGAAAATCAAGTAGCCGCTTCCCACTACTGGCTTCTGCTTCACGGCCGCTACACCTGCACAGCCCGCAAACCCAAGTGCGACCACTGTGGCCTCAGTGCGCTGTGCCCCAGCTATCAGCCCGAACTGCCACCTGCCAAGTAATCACAGCCTCAACACTCCCCTCTCAAACACGAGTTCGAAGTTTCCCCTCTTGCGTAGCACATTTTCCTACCAAGTAGAGCAACTTCGAACTCGTATTTTTTATACAAAATAGAAATCAAAAGAAGCCATTAAAATCACTTAAATTGGGAAAATATAGCATTCTTATCAATGAATATCCGATAAAAAGGAAATATATCTTATCGGACATTCGACATAATCATTAAGATAAAGATTTGTCAATACATATAATCACTCAGAATAACCAGTAAAACACATTTAGCGGATAAATAATGAATATTTTTATTCATTAGATACACTGAGCCTCAGTCTTACTCAAACTACTACAAAGTTACAATACATATATCCCCCAATCCATTTGTTGGCAAAATCACGAATCTAACTAATTTACCACGATTCAACAAGCTATATGTTATTGATTTAGTACAACTATCGGTTTCAATCCACGCCCTCACGCGGAGGGCGACGTGTACAAGAACCAACAAGCCGCGATTCGTAACATGTTTCAATCCACGCCCTCACGTGGAGGGCGACTTCTTTAGTTCGGAGTCCCTGTGGTATTCTCAGGTTTCAATCCACGCCCTCACGCGGAGGGCGACTACATACTTGCTCTCAGCAGATTAGACGATGGCGAGTTTCAATCCACGCCCTCACGCGGAGGGCGACTCAAGGCCGGACGGACTTTCAAAATGGGAAAGGGTGTTTCAATCCACACCCTCACGCGGAGGGCGACGGAGTTTTCAACTCACATTGTCTGCCGTATTCCGGTTTCAATCCACGCCCTCACGCGGAGGGCGACGAATCTTGGGAATTACGCAGACTGATTATCTGAGTTTCAATCCACGCCCTCACGCGGAGGGCGACAGGTGGTGCTGGGAGCATCTTCCGCACCGATGCGTTTCAATCCACGCCCTCACGCGGAGGGCGACACATTGTTTGCAACAAGCGCACAAAATACCCTATGTTTCAATCCACGCCCTCACGCGGAGGGCGACGTATTTCAACGCGGAGATTTATATCCATCCGAAAGTTTCAATCCACGCCCTCACGCGGAGGGCGACTTCCGATGTTTTCGGGCTTCAGCTCATCCAGTTTGTTTCAATCCACGCCCTCACGCGGAGGGCGACTTAATAATCGACGTCTCCACTATGTCGGAGAGAGTGTTTCAATCCACGCCCTCACGCGGAGGGCGACTATTCTTCTACAACTTGGTCTTATCGCTGAAAACGTTTCAATCCACGCCCTCACGCGGAGGGCGACACATAATCAGCGGAGCAAAATCAGTGGAAATTAGTTTCAATCCACGCCCTCACGCGGAGGGCGACTTCGGTATTCGCGATGCTGCGCGGAGGTAATATAGTTTCAATCCACGCCCTCACGCGGAGGGCGACAAACTTCCTTAGGAACTCGTCAGCAGCCTATTTCTGTTTCAATCCACGCCCTCACGCGGAGGGCGACAGGGGCAAGATAGACCGCTTTCTCGACATGCTGGTTTCAATCCACGCCCTCACGCGGAGGGCGACTTGTCCCATACATTAATTTGTCTGACTTAGCCAAGTTTCAATCCACGCCCTCACGCGGAGGGCGACCCGTACGACTTACAAAGGCTCAATCAGTTGCCCAAGTTTCAATCCACGCCCTCACGCGGAGGGCGACGTTTCGTAGCCCTGCTGTTTACCTTCTTGCTACAGTTTCAATCCACGCCCTCACGCGGAGGGCGACATATGCGACGCATACGGACTTTATCAAGATATGTGTTTCAATCCACGCCCTCACGCGGAGGGCGACACATGACAGGATAATTAATAATTAATAGTTAATAGTTTCAATCCACGCCCTCACGCGGAGGGCGACCCATAATGTGTAGTATTATTATAAATGGTCCGAGTTTCAATCCACGCCCTCACGCGGAGGGCGACTAAGAGATGATTGAGAATCAGACAAATTAGCAGATGTTTCAATCCACGCCCTCACGCGGAGGGCGACGTTATAAAGTTCTAAATCAGCAGGCTGCTGAATGGTTTCAATCCACGCCCTCACGCGGAGGGCGACTCTGATAGCCCTCGTCCCGATGGATAGCGATTTGTTTCAATCCACGCCCTCACGCGGAGGGCGACAGACCTTCTTTGCGTACATTATGGGTTTCGTTAAGTTTCAATCCACGCCCTCACGCGGAGGGCGACCTGGTGCATTGGAACCCGCCCCATGGCCGACTGGTTTCAATCCACGCCCTCACGCGGAGGGCGACCTACGTGCCTGTACAGCCCTCCAAAAGGCGGAAGTTTCAATCCACGCCCTCACGCGGAGGGCGACGTTGCTGTCTAGTGCCAAATGACGTATAAAGCGAAGTTTCAATCCACGCCCTCACGCGGAGGGCGACGGAGACGGTTTATAATAGATAAACCTTCTTTACGTTTCAATCCACGCCCTCACGCGGAGGGCGACCCGAGATAATCACACAAAGACGACATCAAAGAGGTTTCAATCCACGCCCTCACGCGGAGGGCGACGCTTCAGCAATACGGAGTTGCAAGACCGAAAAAGTTTCAATCCACGCCCTCACGCGGAGGGCGACTCTCGGACAGTATTCACCAAAAATTTGATGAGACGTTTCAATCCACGCCCTCACGCGGAGGGCGACATTTACACAAAGGTTACGTTCCATTGCGATCTTTGTTTCAATCCACGCCCTCACGCGGAGGGCGACTCACAATAGCTATTTGAAAGTAACTTGCACCGTGTTTCAATCCACGCCCTCACGCGGAGGGCGACATATGGATAAACCGGTCATCTAACTGTTCCTCGGGTTTCAATCCACGCCCTCACGCGGAGGGCGACGCAATCTTGAAAGTACCACCTATTACGCGATGGGTGTTTCAATCCACGCCCTCACGCGGAGGGCGACTTTTACGCCTTCTGCAATGGGATTATTTATGAAGGTTTCAATCCACGCCCTCACGCGGAGGGCGACCTAACATCTTCTAAACGTCTATAAGCATAAGTTGTTTCAATCCACGCCCTCACGCGGAGGGCGACGACTTTTACAATAGCTTTAGCACCAAATTGCGAAGTTTCAATCCACGCCCTCACGCGGAGGGCGACACGATTTACAATAAAACTCGGGAAATCACGCCAAAGTTTCAATCCACGCCCTCACGCGGAGGGCGACCAATTTCATAATATAATCATTATAAGTAATTAAAGTTTCAATCCACGCCCTCACGCGGAGGGCGACCGAATGTCACCACTTTTTTTAGTGAGAAAGGAATTGTTTCAATCCACGCCCTCACGCGGAGGGCGACGATTTTCAAAATCAATAGCTCTGAGTTTAAGAGGTTTCAATCCACGCCCTCACGCGGAGGGCGACTTCTCTGGTTGCTCGGCATTGAAATCAATTCCCGAGTTTCAATCCACGCCCTCACGCGGAGGGCGACTTCAATGCCGTGTACGGTGGCTTCAATCTTATCAGTTTCAATCCACGCCCTCACGCGGAGGGCGACAAGTGTATTTAAGATATGGAATAGAAAGAATTTAGTTTCAATCCACGCCCTCACGCGGAGGGCGACGAACTAAACTAGAACTAAACTAGAACTAAACTAGTTTCAATCCACGCCCTCACGCGGAGGGCGACTCTTATTGATAATAGCAACTGATTATCAATAAATTACAATATACTATTCGCGAATGTAATAAATTCTAGTTATAATTACTCAGAATCATCTAGTAAAAATCTATAATAGGCTGATAATCAACAGGTGCGACTTAAGTATGTTTTTACGTACAGCATAGGTCTCGCACTCTTTAAATTATTAATGTTGAGGATATATTTAAAGACTCATCCCTACCCAACGTTACAATATGTCGCTCCCAATTCTTACCCATAAAATAAAAGCGGATACTATCGGTTTCTTTTTGAATAATCTGTTGAAGATTATTATATAATAGTTTGTATTGCACTTCGGTTACAACACATTCAAACACAGAATTCTGAACTCTATGCCCATAGTTTACACATTCCTTAGCCACCTTACGCAAACGTTTTGCGCCCTCCGTAGTAGTTGTATCTACATCATACGTAATCAATATCATCATAAATCCATTTCTATTTTATTAAAAACACAGGATAATCACTTATATCACCACGAATCAGCCGAGCTAACAACTGACTCTGAACATAAAGAAGCAAGCCTATTGGGATTTTTTCCTTTAAGTACGGATGCATAATCATTTCTTTTTTACGAGATTGCCATGCCGTTAACAAAATTTTCCGACCATTATCAGTCATCGTAATGCTATCCTCACCCTGAACTATAAAATCTGTCGCATGAATTTGCCCTTTATTTATCAACGATAACACTAAACGATCCCCAAGATAAGCCCTAAATTCCTCCATTAAATCAAGAGCTAATGAACACCTACCCGGACGAAGCGTATGTAAAAAACCCACATAAGGATCCAACCCTACCGTTTCCAAAGCTGCTGCAGCATCATTTGCCAACAATGTATATACAAAAGATAACATGGCATTCACTGCATCCTTAGGCGGTCGACGATTACGACAAACAAAACGAAAGTCCTCCTTCTGCTGCAATATAAGATGGGAAAAAACACTGAAATAAGCATTGGCCGCATCCCCTTCCAATCCACGCAACACATTAAAATCGACTGCATCCAACACCTGCTTGCGACGTTGATTTAATAAATCAGACATTGCTTCAATATTCCCATTAGTCCCATTGTCACGAAGCGCACGCTGTAAAATACTACGATAATTACGAATCTTTGCAGCTATAAAAAGTTTACTTATATGCAATGAGAAATGCTCTTGAGAGCTTAACTCATATTGACGTTTACGTAATAACACATTTCCCCTAATCGGACCTTGAAAATGACCTATCAACCTGCCATTCGGAGATAGAAAGGTCAACGCCACACAATTATCGGCACAAAGTTTCATTAAGCCTGGACTTACCCCCATATAACCAAAAGTTACAATCTGCTCAATATTAATAATAGGAATCCGAAATACTTCAATCTGCTTTACTGAAATAACCACATTCATTCCATCCTTTGAAATATAGGCTTCCGGTGTTGTTACATACAAGGTATTAAGGAGTTTCTTCATATAAATTATCATTTAAATAATTATCAACCCTTCCTTTATCAATCCACAAAGGTACACAGATATCATAAAGAGAACACTTCTGACAATGTTTTCCCAAAGATGCCGAAGGAGTTACACCCTTCTGATAAATTATGTGCATTTCATTTGCACACTGTCGTGTAAAACGGCGAAGTTCATCATCAACGATCACCTCTTGCCGACCTTTTTCTTCATTGTAGAAAATCATACCTTTAGGAATATGAATGCCATACATTTCTTCCAGACATATAGCCTGTGCTGCTACCTGTACTTCGTCGCAACGCGTTGGTTTAGAGCGTCCTCGTTTATACTCTATGGGAACAGGACGCCAATAACCCGGATAAGACGGATGAGAAATTGTATCAATATCCGTGTCCGACGGAATCAATTCTATTGCATCCGAAAATCCCTGCAGCCCTAACGTTTTTGAAGCCAAAGCTACATGGCGAAGAGTTACTATGGCTCCCCTTTTAGCCCGATACGAAGGGTTATCAACATGCGCATGCAATAATTGTCCTTCGATGGTCAGCACATTCTCTTTCCATTGTTGTTCGATATGAATCAATGCCCATTGTCGAGGACAAAACACATAGTGTTGTATCCCCGACAACATGAGCATATCTTCTTCTGTAAAACTCATGATTAAATGAGTTCCTCGACTGTTACACCATTAAACGGACAATCCGCCACATGTACTTCATAATCGCTAAATGACCGAGGCGCTCCTACCCCATCTTTTTTGGTTACCTGAACCAAATCAAATAATTTATTGGCAGGTGCATTACCCAATGCCGAATCATGTTTGAACACAATCAGTTTTTGCGCACTCATCAATCCACGAGCAGCCGAACGGTCATGGTCAAACATATTCTTCAACGCATCAAAGAACAACGACAAATCGTCCTCCGAGAACTCTGTTTGATTAGCTAAATTCGCCGAAATGAATCCATGACACACATACAGACCATAGGGAACAGTTGCCTTACGTCCCTGAATACCTACTTGCGATTCGTAAGATTTGTCCTCATCGCGAGCAGCACAAACCGTCAGTGCGTGTTCTGCTGATACAATCGGATCAACCGAACGGGCAAAAGTCATTTGTACTGCACCGCGCACTTGTCCTGCGTTGGCACCAGTTGACAAAACTGCACCAAAAGTGCGTACATCGAAGAAACGCTTACACATAGCCTTTCGTCCCATATCCACTTTTTCGGCCGGTGCTTTTTCTTTGGTTTTCAAATCAATGTCAAGGTCTTCCTTATACATTTTGCGAATTTCGCCATTGATAAAAACTTCTTCACCCGAAATTTCTTTTGACTTTACCAAAATGTCATTGCCTGCCGTTCCTGCTTGAGATATTTGCAGGTAATTACGAACCTTGCGTTTCAGACAGGTATCTGTTACCAGTCCCATACCGGTTTCAGCGTCAACACGCGGCAGGTTTCCAGCATCAGGGTCACCATTCGGATTACCGTCCTGAACATCAAACATATAGATAAAGTCGATTTTGTTTTTTAAAGTAGTCATAGCATTATAATTTTAAAATGATTATTCTTGTTCCTTTTTGCTTGTAAAAAAATCCTGTCGTTGATGATAGTAACCCACGAAAAAGCGTCCTTGGTCTTGAAGGTCAAGATGAGCAGGAAAACCATCAGCCGAAAGTTTCGAGAAAATCTCCTGTTTCAATTTTTCGAATGCTATTTTTCTTCCTTCTGTCAATTTGTCGATGTGATGGTTCGACAAATTCAGAATCGTTGCGAACACAGCAGCGGGAGTGGCACTGGCTGCGTTCAAGTAGCGTTCACGAATTGAATTCACGTTGTTTGCTTCCTCCTGAATCTTATCAAGCACAGCAAACAAGCGGCCACATAAATAGCCTTGATTGGTGTTGTCTTTGTCTAACATTGTCATTATTTTTTTTGAATCAACTTGATGCAAACGATTTAAATAAGCCTTAATTATGGCTACTCTTGTTATGGTCAACTTTTGTTCTGCACGGATACGACGAATGCAGGAAGAATACAGTGAAAAAGGATATGGCAATCCTTGAAAAACACTCTGTATCAATGCCTCAGGAAGATTCGGTGTCGCGTCCTGTAGTTTTCCGCCCAAGGTTACGCTTGAAATCATTTCGCGCACACCCTGATAAGGCTTGGGATTATTTCGCGTATCACAGATTTCCATGTCCGAAAAATGCCTCAAAATCTGTCCGGCAAATTCCTTTAACGTAACTTCCGACCAATAAACCACAGCTATGCGTGCTGCATTGGGCGCCAAACCAAGAATGTAAAATTTATCGTTTCTACCTGTATGCAAACTACCCGAATAAATAGCTTCAAACACTTTACGAATCTTCAACACATTGGCATTCGGGTCATCCTTGGGTTCATCAGTAAAGCCCAACATACTGAAAATACTTTCTTCAGCCTGAACCCCGGCTTCATTCTGCGCCGAAGCCCAAAACACGAAGGTACGATTTCCCAATGAGAACTTGTTATGCGAACCGCTTCGTAACATGGTGTTCAATGCTGTGGTATAAGCAAATTCTGCATCTTTCGATATGGGTGCATTGGCACATTTGGTTTTACCATACGAATCATAGCCTGAATTAACCTGAAAGGAAACAATCTTTGCAGTAGCCTGGCTGCCGGGAATCATAGTAGCAGTAGTGGTTTCAACGATTTCTCCTTGCTTTCCGGTTATTAGGCATATTGATTGCTGTTCACAATTTTCTTCCTCCGTATCCAATTGGAGCAATGCTTTCTGTTCAGCAATAATTTTAAGCTTACCATCTATTCTGAATGAGAAGACTGAATACTTTTTCGACAAGTTCTTCTGCACATCTTCCCACAAAGGATCCTGCAACACCCATTCAAGAATTTGTTCACGGCTATTTCCATAAAAGACTTGAATTGCACGCAGTTCCTCATTGTCGGGAAATGCCGATGCTATTGCATTGACATTCGCTTTAAATGCTTCAAAGCAACTTGCAGCCTTTGCTTCTTCTTTTTCTTTATCCGATTCTTTCTTGACTTTTTCTGTTTGACAATAACCCGTCACATACGAAACATTGTCATACAAATAATTCGGTGCAACAGCACTTGTACGGCTCACATGCTTCTTTACCAAATAACTTTTGGCATGCGTTTTATCAATGCGGCAATCCTCCAAACGAATGAATTGACCATCCTTTGAAATCACAAGCAGAAATCCTATTTCCTTTTCTTCCATGCCAGGAACCGGTAAATCATCCGAGCGATGGTAATAATCGTATAAAGCCTTTAGTATCATCTTAGTATTTCCTCACTATTAAAGGGTGGAACAATGATTACGCCTTCCTTCATTTCAGCCCGATAGAACATAGCCTGAATATGCTTTGGATTGCTGAAGTCCATGTCGAAAAGCATAATGCCTAAATCGCGATTACCTCCTTCATCTGATGACAAAGCCGGATGTAATGCTTCATTTTCAGTGTCAACTAAACGAAAAAAAGCAGAACATTCACGAGTTCCTAAATAAGGCTGAGTAAAAGATTGCCCCTGCTTGGCTCTTCGCTCAAACATTTCATAATACTTCATCGGATTCTCGCTGCTATTAGGCTCATGATTGCGAAAAGCCTTTATTTTCGGACGATTCCCAACAGGAATGAAAATCAATTTTGCCCACAAGCGATAGCGAACATCCTTCAGCATCAACGAGTTTTTCTGCTGGCGTTTTTCTTCGACGTAAAGGTTTTTGGTTTTAAGGCTTACAACTGCACCTACCTCATTTCGACGCACCGAAGTCCACTGAATGGGATTGAGCACTTCGATTTTGGTTATTTCCCAACGCATGGCATATTTTTTAAACAGTATTGCTTCAAAAATAGCCCGGGCAGCCGATGGGGTTATGACCTCGTAACTCACACGCTCCACCTTGAGTTCCGGACGGGTGAAACAAGCCAATGGTCCCCATACCTCCAAGCAATATTCTTTGTCAGTATATTTCATATCTTTATAATATTAAAGTTTCATCTAACCAGTGATTATTCAGCATAAGGCCTACTTTATTATCATACTGTTCAGCATCCGTCAGATAATAGAAGCCGAAGCTCGTACACGTAATCATTCCGGCAGCAAGCAGTGCTTCGAAATCAGGCTTGTTCAGATTCACAGCATACCTGTTCAGTTTCCGAAATAAAGCCTTACTGCTTTCGCCACGTTCCAAACGTCTGACGAGTTCCGATGCATTGCCATAATTCACCACCACCGAATAACCCTTGCTGTCAATCAACTGGAAAGCTTTGTCTGCCGTATCAAACATTAAATGCGGCATTTTATAAAGCATTTCCTTCATCGTGTATTTCACACCATCTACATCCACAGCTACATCAAAAGTAGGTATTTGGTGATAAAAATGCGTAAAGTAAGCACACATGGCTTCAGGCGAAAACCAGTCAGCTTGCAATGGCATGTTCATCCGGGCTTGATTGGCATAATTCTGCGTTCCTAAGGGTACCCTTCGGCCTTCAATCCGAAACACCTTCGTCTGTCCCAATTCTGCAAGTTTACCTTCGCGATTACAACGGCCTGCTGCTTGCAGTATAGAGTCCAAGCCGGCTTCTTGCCGAAAAACACAAGGGAAATCCATATCCACACCCGCTTCAACTAATTGGGTCGACACCACCCGAATCGGAGTAAGTGCATCGTACTTCAGAGCCTCCTTTATTTCTTTCAATGTGCTGTCCAAATGTTCGGCACACATCATACGCGACAAATGGAAATGCCTTGCTCCATCGATCGGCTCCTGTAAACGCGAAAATATTTCACCCGCATCTTTGCGCGTATTCACTATGCAAAGCACACGGTGTTGCTGCATCAACTGTTCAGCAATCGTATCGTAATCCATCGGTTGTTCGCAAAACTGAAGATTAACCCGCTTCAATTTTTCATGTAAGTTCCATGAGGCCGGAATAATTTCTTCAATATGGTCAAAACCCTTCAATGCTGCCTGATGGCCAGGTCGCATTCCCTCCAACGTAGGCTGACTGGCTGTTGTAAACAGTAACGAAACGCCAAATAAATGCTGATACGTCTTCAGCGCATCCACAATCGGCTGTAACCGTTCACCGGGAAGTGTCTGCACCTCGTCAAACAAAATAACACTATTGGCAATGTTGTGCAATTTACGACACGAAGCAGGATGCGATGCATACATCGACTCCAGCAACTGCACATTTGTTGTTACAATTATCGGAAAATCCCAATTCTCTGTAGCCAACTTTTTGCGCCACATCATGTTATTTTCTGTATCATCTTCATCAAGCTGTAAATTAGAATGATGCTCCAACACATTATCCTCGCCAAATATGTTTTTCAGAATGAGTGCCGTTTGGGTAATGATACTGGTATAAGGAATAGACAGAATGATGCGTTTCTTTCCGTTCCTAATGGCATGCAGCATGGCCCAAAGCACGGAAGACAATGTTTTTCCACCTCCGGTTGGTACAGTCAAACTATACACGCCTTCCGGCCCATCGGCAGCTTTCCGACAAGCATTCTGCACTTGCTTTCTGATCCTGTTTACAGGAGTATCTTCACTATGCTCAGCAATTTTTTGCAAATGGGTTTCGAGCATAGGCAGCAACTCGGTCAAAGAGGTTCGATTGCCACGAATATTTGCTTGTTCCTTATTCATAAATAACTCTGTATCCAAGTAATCGGCATCAACCAAGCAGGAATAAAGCAAACGCAACAGGTGGTTCACATTCTCTGACTTCAATTGTTTAAAGAAGGAAGGCACTTCTGGTGATGGTGGCAAATTATCTTGTATTACTTCATCTGGAACAGGCTTTTGAAGTTGTTCCTGCAACAGGTTTTCATCGGGCATTCCGGCATGATGGCCTGCCAGAGCATAAGCCACAAAATGATAACCCAAAGGAAAACATTTTTTAGCCAACAAAGCCCCGACATAAGCGTGGGATTTATCGTTATACCGACTCTTGTCAGTCGGCATATTGTTCATTAGCCGTATGTAAGTTTGAAAATCAGCCTTTTCTTTTCCTTTATCGTGCAATTCGCCCAAAAAGTTACCCCAGCCCGACATGCCTATTTCCTTTGAAAAATGTTCGGCCAAATCGGCCACACCTCGGCTATGTTCTTCGTTGGTCTGAATGGCACAATCAGTTTTCCGTATATGTGAAATAATAACCGTTTTGTTTTCCATAGAAGTGTATCAGAATGTATGTTGTTAATTAACCAGTGCAAAAAAGCCCTCCCTATCGCATAGTAAGCAAAACTGCCTACAGCAGCAGAGTTAATTTCCGCTTGTATTCCTTCGGTTTTTCCTTGACATAATGGGCTGCTTCATTCACAGACATATAGCCCTCTGCCACACACCGATGAACAAGCCTCTCGAAGCGATCGGTATGTTCCTCTATCGGATACCGCCCCCACCCCTCCTCCATTCTGTTCAAATGAATATGATGATTAAATATGTCATTATAATATGAATCTGATATAATGCCCAAGTCTTTGGCCCGATGTACGGCAGCTGCAACAGATATCCCGTAACGGTTGCGTAAACTAATCAATTCATCCAAAGTCAACAACTTACGTGATTCTCCAAGTTCTTTCCGGATGATGCCCGAAGGACAAAGTACTGCACCTGCAAAATAGTTGCAAAAGCGTTCCCTCATATCTTCGTCTATTTCGTCAGAAAAGCGAAGAAATAAATGGCCTAATTCATGAATTGCTGTAAATCGTTTACGTTCTGTTGTATGATTGGTCGACAGATTGATTACTACCAAAGGTATCGTATCATTCACCCAGCACGAAAAACCCATGACCGCTTCGCATCCGCTTTCAAATTCCAACAGTTTAACGCCCTTACTTTCCAACATATCGTAGACCGAAAATATGGGTGATTCTCCAAGTTGTAACTGCAAACGAATCTGCTTTGCAGCCATTTCAACATCTTCCACACTGCGAATAATCAGGTGCTGAATAGGATTAGGCGCTTGGTACGAAATATTTAGAATTTCTTCTATATCTAAGTAATGCTCTATTTTATCATGAGCCAAACCTACCAACTGTTCTATTGATTTTGCCGATAAACGGAGATCTTTTCGAAAATTGATTTCACCAATCTTTACTCCTTGCTTAAAGAAATAAGTAAGAGGCAAATTCAAAACCTTCGACAAGGCTGAAAGCACCTCGTCTGAAGGTTGCATTCTGCCTTGTTCATACTTCGAAATGGACTGTTTGGAAACCATTCCTTGCATTTGCTTGGAAAGTTTTTCCATACTGTAACCACGCATTTTACGCGCAATTTTTAGTTTCTGAGGAATGATTTTATTCATGGGTATGCCTTTTGGTTGACAAATATATAAAGTTTTCCTGATATTGTCAACCATTCCTGATTTATTTTTATTCTCCACCTTATTTTTTTCAAAATGCACCCCTTTATTTGCTTTGAAGCATACCTAGTATGATTGCTTAACCTTGCAGATTCCTTCGCATTAAACGTTAAACAGCAACCTTACATATAAGTAAAATTACATTAAAACAAACAGTTTGTTTTATCTATCTGTTATCGTTACTTGAGTCACTATTTAGAGTATCCTCTCAAATTACTTCGCGATTGTTGAATTTAGTTCCGCGATTGTTGAAATTAGTTCCGCGATTGTTGAAATTAGTTCCGAGCTAGTTTGAATTAGTTCCGAGCTAGTTTTAAGAACTTTGGAACTACTGATAATCAGCGTTTTCAAAAATCCAATATAATCGGTTACATACACGCTGATTACGTCTTAAAATACACGCAAAGGCAACTTTCTGGTTTTTCACTCTTATTAGATTATTTGTTAAAACAAGCATAAAATTGACAAGCGGTGAAACATTTTCAAATACAAAGTGCTTTGAATTTATGCCGCGGGGATCTGGTAGAAGCAGAAACGTATGTCTATAATTAAGGTTATCACCTGTAAAAACCGTTACTTACCCGATTCGTCGCGAAGCCTTAAGTTTTAATTTAAAAAAAACGGATAAAAAAAACGTGTGATTCATGCTGGCTGAATCACACGTTGGGGAATTAGGGGACGAACGAAGGAGGGCTAAAAGTCGAAGCCTACGCTCATGTAGAAGGTGGGTTTGCGACATTCGCCCGAATAGCTGAGGGCGGCTTGTACGGGGCCGAACTTGGTTTCGTAACCGTAATGCAGACCTATGCCGTAGGCGTAGTGGGCTTTTTTCAGGTGACGAACGTCGCGCTGCTCGGCCAGTACGGCTCCTAAAAGGGTGGCGTAATGGCGCGTGAGGAAATGATAGCGGAACTTTACGTCGCACGACACAAGGGCGTTGCGGAAGAGTTCGAAGTGGCTTAACCCGACAAAGGGTAACTGCTGTTCGAGGTACTTGCCTTCAAGATGACCGCCGACGGCATTGCGAAAAATAAAGGGGACTTTCTTACCTAATACCAAGCGGCCGGAGAAACGGGGCAAAAGGGCAAATCGCTTGCCAAGGGCCATGACGGTTTGCCACGTGGCTGACACGGTGGAAAAGGCATGGGGGCGTTTCAGGCACGTCAAATTGTCGGTGGTAAACGTGTAGGTTGCTACAAACTTGGAACCTACGGTGGGATTGTCGGCCTTGTCTTGTGAATTGTAGTTCAAACGTACGTAGCCTGTGAAGTAATTGTCGCTGACCGGATCGGGAAAGGCTGCGAGGGTGCCTTCGTCGTTCATCAGTACGTCGTTGAAATCGAAACGCTGAAACTTTAGTCCTAATTCTGCATCGAAATTGCGCGTTTGCCGATAGGCGTAGGCCAAACCGGCTTGCTGCTGCTGAAACACCAGGCTGCTGGCGCGACGGCCTTTGTGATTGACGTCGATGTCGCGATGGCGAAACTCGTAGAACACGTTGAACTGCTTGTTCAGCCAGGGTTCAACGGTGAGCGATCCGCGCACGGCATATTGCTCGGTGAGCCGGGCGGCGAGGTCGATGGTGGTGGGCACGTGGGTGCGGAACACAAAATTGGCATTGAGCAGAATGGCGGCCAGTTCCTCGGTATCGAAACGGGCGGCTACGCCTAATTCGCTTGCCAAACGTTCGTGGGCATGAAACAGCAGATGGTAGCCTTGCTCGGCTTCGATGAGCGAATAATGGGCGTCGAGATACAGAAAGCGTTCGTTGAGTAGGGTTACGGCATGTTCAATCTGCTGCTGCGTGATGCGCGAGTGTTCGGCAAGTTTGCAGGCCTTGCGTATGATGCGTTCCTCGGCGGGGGTGATGTGGTCGAAGGCTATGCTGGCTACTTGAAAATCGGACTGCATGCCTCTTTGGCAACCTGTTGGCCGGGAGGGGTGGCTGCCTTGAAGTTTAGGCAAGGCCGATGCCAAGGCTGCCGAGTGGGGGCTGCACAATGTATCGGCAGGAAGCCGGACGGAAGAAGCACCGGGCGTTTGACCGGGAAAACGCAGCTTGGGGTCGTAAGGAAAATGTACGCCTGTGGCAAGGGCTATTTGCTGAAGAGTGCGTTGATGTTGAAGGGCTGTTTCGTAGCCACGGCGAATCATGGTGTCTAACTTTTCGGGACTGAAGTCCATGGTCGACACGCCCTTGGGGTTCACGCCTATGTGCAGGTTGCAAAGCTGTATGTTTTCTTCGAATTTTCGTCGGCTCGAAATGCTGATGAGCTGCTGCACCACGCTTTGTATGCCTCCTTGCTGCATGGTGTCGTTGAACACGCGCTGCACGGTGGAGCCTATGACGATGTCGGCACCCATGCGTCGGGCCACATCGACTGGAAAGTTGTTGCACAATCCGCCGTCGACCAATGTTTTGCCCTCCATCACTACGGGAGTAAAAACTCCGGGAATGGCCATACTGGCGCGTATGGCGGCTGAGAGTTTGCCACTGCGCAGCACCACTTCGTCGCCATTGGCCAGGTTGGTAGCCACGCAGGCAAAGGGTATGTGCAGGCTGTCGAAACTGATGCTGTTGTGATAGCCCACTGTGAGCCGGGCCAACATATTGCCCAAATTGCGTCCGCGCACAAAACCATCCATTTTGGGTTTGGCACTTCGTGAAAGGGGGATATTCAGGATGTAACGTCCCTTGCGTTCGCGCTGTTCGGGCGAGAGCTGCTTGCGGGGCGATTTGTCGGACAGGAGCATTTCCCAATCCTGCATTTTCACGAGTTGTTCCAATTCGTCGGTGGTGTAGCCCATGGCATAGAGGCCGCCAACTATGGCTCCCATACTGGTGCCTGCTATGTAGTCGATGGGAATGCCGGCTTGTTCGACTGCGCGTATCACACCAATGTGGGCCGCACCTTTGGCTCCACCGCCGCTCAGCACAAGGCCTACACGGGGACGATTCTGAGCAGCGTTTCCTTTCTGCGCTCGAACGGGCTGGGAGCACAGCCATAGGCAAAGGGGCAGCAAAAGGTTAAGCCATAATCTGTTCATCAGCATTGTGTATCGAGCCATGAAAGAATGTCTGCCGGACATTGGGCAAAGAGGGAAGCACCAGGCAGGCTACGCAAAAAGTCTTCGTCGCGAAAACCCCACAACACCAGCATACACTGCATGCCGGCATTTTGGGCTGTGTGCAAGTCGACTTCGGAGTCGCCCACATATACGGCCTCGTCTTTGCTGCATCCCAATTCGCTGAGGGCGGCAAGTACGGCGTCGGGGTTGGGTTTGCGCCGAACCGTGGCACTTTCGCCCACAGCCGAAGTGATGTAATCCTTGAAAAAACGTTCGTTGAGTTCAACAACTGCGGGGTGTAATTTATTTGACACCACAGCCATCGTGATGCCGCGTTGTTGCAAGGCTTTGAGCAAATCAATGATTCCGGCAAATGGTTTAGATTTATCGAGACAATGCTCCACGTAGTAGGTACGGAAGGTTTGAAACACAGGTTCGAATGCTTCGTCGCTCATGCCGCGCCCTACGGCATCGAGCATCAAATTGCGTATGCCATTGCCCAAGAAACTGCGTATTTCTGTATGGCTTCGTTCGGGAAGGTGGTGTGTGCGCAAAGCATAATTCACGCTGTTGGCCAAATCGTCTAACGTATCGAGCAGGGTTCCGTCTAAATCGAATAATATACTTCGTATCATTGTTTCCTATTTCATTTTAAAAAATTGTACAGATAACATCTGCATTCAAATAGGACAAAGGTAGCGAAAAACAAACTGATTACACGTATGCTTTCTAAAAAATATTCATTTCAGTACAGGCAAACAATCTGAGTTAGCGCATGCAACCCCTTTTTGATGTACAAACAACGCTTTTTATTCATAACAAATATTAAAAATAGGGGGGGTGAGTCATTTTAATTACGTATTTTTGCAATACTTATTGGAAAATCCATAAATGAAACATTTGAAAAACTTGCTATTTGCAGAAATGGCTTTTTTCCAAACTTGAATCTAACAACCACAACATACAACACATTTTTTAAATCTATCATGAATAAAAATTACCACAAGTTACTCGCAAGCACCTGCATGGTGGTGTGTTTACTGGGTACCCCAAAAGCCATGGCGCAAGCTGTAATCTTTCCGCAGCAACAACAAGCCGGCATTGCCTTGGTTGAAGTGAACGGCGAAGAATACGTTTTGAAAAACGATTTGCTCAGTGCTTCGTTTATCCGTACGGCCGATGGCAAATTGCTGTTCAACGGCTGTAAGGCCATGAATCTGAAACCGGGCAGTGAACTGTTTAAGGTGATTTTGGGCAATGGTACGGCTCTGAATGCTTCGGACATGAAGTTGGAAAGCGTCGACACTGAAGAACTGAATGCCAACATTGCTGCTGCAAAGGGTTCGGAACGCTTTGCAGGTAAGGCTATCAAGGCTGTTTTTTCGAAAGATAACCTGACGATTGAATGGAGAGCCGTTCTGCGCGACGGTTCGCACTATTTGCGCACGGACTTGAACATCACGGCTAAGAACGACCAGGCTATGCAGTCGGTTACGCCGATGATTTACACCGTGGACAACATTGCTGCCGGCAGTGCGCCTGCGGTGGTGGGTAATACGCGTGGTGCGGTGCTGGCAAGCGATAAAATATTTGCCGGACTCGAAACACCAATGGGTGTGAACGCTATCAAAACGGAAAATGCGGGCATCGAAAACTTTACGCCGAAGAGTTGGACTACGGAGTCGTTCAACTTTTCTCCGGGTACGGATACGCCGGCCGACATTCTGAAAATTCGCGTTGAAGACGGTGGCAAGTACTTTGACCTTACGCCTGAGGACATTAAGGCGGCACAGGGCTATGTTACCTTCCGCGAGGCGGGCGAACAAACCGTTACGTTCCAATATAAAGGTGGCGCACACCGCTTGCAGTTGGTGGGTGTGGACGTGATAAAGGCACAAACCGACGAGGTGGTGGCTCATGACTATCATTTTGGCTACACGGGTGGAAAGACGGAGAACAATGTGTTTACACTGAACATTCCGGAAAAGGGTACTTACCTGATTCGTTACTTCGTTGAAACAGCTTCGCAAACGATTGAAAGCAACGGTAGCATCACGTTTAGCAAACCTATCGGTACGCCGGTGGTGGTGTACGACCTGATGACTGAGGCTTCGAAACAAAGTAAAGCTATTCCTGCTACGAAACTGGTGCCGGCTGTCAAGGCGGCTGATGTGAAGGAGGGTTACACCTTTGTGGAAGATGAGGCACGCACCGAGGAATGGACGCCCAACTTCTGGACTAAGGCTAATAATAAAGATGTACCGGCGCGTATCCTTGAAATGGGACACGAGGCTCAGTACATTTACAAACACGAACAGCCGGTTAACATCCAGGCAAACAAGGCGGTGCTGAACACGGAATTCCTTTACAAAAACGGCAATAACCGCTTGCAGATTGTGGGTGTTGACTTGCTGCAGGACGGGGCACCCATTGCCTATGATTATCACTTCGGATTTACGGGAAGCCAAAAGGCTGACAATACGTATCAGGTGAAACTGCCTTACAACGGACAGTTTACGCTGCGCTACCTGGTGTCGATGAAGAACGAGGCTAACACGTCGAACGGTACGATTACTTCGGTTATGACGGCTGCTCCTGATACCATTCATCTGCCGGCTCCGACAGAATCGCCGATGGAGGGTTACTGGCGCCGCAATACGACGCTCAAGGGCGGTACGACGTGGAACGTCAGCTCTGTAGTGGGCTTGATAGCTCCGGGGCAGTCGCGCCGTTCGTTCCTGGCTTACAGCGAACGCGAACGTGCTGTGCCCTGGCGTGCCATGCCGGTGTACATTTCGTGGTACGAACTGAACATTGACCGCAACAACTCTGAGGATTATTCAAAGAATATGACTGAGGAGCAGTGTGCCGAGGTGGTGAACCATTGGTATGAAAAATTCTATAAACCTTACGGCAAAGCTCCGGTTGCTTTTGTTTGGGACGATGGCTGGGATCATTACGGAACGTGGACTTTCAACAAGAACTTCCCTAACGGATTCAGCGCTGCCGACAAAACGGGACGACTAATGGGTGCCGGACAGGGTGCCTGGCTTGGCCCGGTGGGTGGCTACGGCCAGAGTGGTACGTACCGCCGGAATTACTGGAAGGATAAGGGCGGCATGCAGCTGAGTAACAAGGATTACTACGACACGTTCATGAAGGCTTGTACGTCGATGATTGACAAGTATGACTTCCGCTTCTTTAAGTTTGACGGCATCAGCGCACAATGGAGTGCCTTGGGTCCGGACGCTGGCGATACGGGCATTGAAAATGCTGAGGGTATCATTTCTTTGGAACGCGAAGTGCGTAAAAAGAAGGCTGACATTTTCTTCAACACGACGGTGGGCACATGGGCTTCGCCTTTCTGGTTCCACTTCTCGGATGCTGTTTGGCGTCAGGAGAACGACTGGAGCGTAATCGGTAATCAGGGCGATGACCGCGAACGCTGGATTACGTACCGCGACCGCTTGGTTTACCAAAACTTTGTGCAGAATTCTCCGCTCTGCCCCATCAACACCATCATGACTCACGGATTCATTCTGACGAAGTTCGGCCAGGTGTCGAAGTCGATGGATTACAAGGGTATTGTGCGCGAAATGCGTTGTGCCTTTGCTTGTGGTTCGGGTATGGTGGAACTGTACAACGACTTTAAGCTCATGGACGAAATCAATGGTGGTAAGCTGTGGGCTGACTTGGCTGAATGTATTGACTGGCAAAAGCGTAACGAGGATGTGCTGCCCGATATTCACTGGGTTGGCGGTAATCCGTGGGATGGTGCCAAGGCTAACATCTATGGTTGGGCTTCGTGGAACGGCAAAAAGGCTACGCTGGCTCTTAGAAACCCGAGTGCTTCGGCACAAACCATCAAAATTACGCTGCGTAAGGCTCTTGACATTCCTGAATATGTCAGCACGCAGGTTATTTGGACCAGTTCTTTCAAAGATCAGCCTGTGCTGAATGGTTTGAAGATGGGCGAAGCTATCGACATCGATAAGGAACTGACCATCAATATGCCGGCTTCATCGGTATTTGTGTTTGAAGGTATTGACCAAAATCCTTTGGATATCAATCCGGGTCCTACGGGTATCGGCCAAGTAACTGCTAAGAACCCTATCGTGAAGGATTCTATTTACGATTTGTCGGGCCGTCAACTGCCTGTTCCTCATAAAGGTATTAACATCATCAACGGACAAAAGATGATAAAGTAATCCTTTCCTTTCTGACTTAAGATGAACATTTAAAAAGCCCACTCTCGGCAATGAATAGTGCAAATCATTGCTTGAGAGTGGGCTTTTGCTATTGAAGTCGGCTGAACTTTTATGAAATTCAAGATTTGCCTTAATTTTTGAGGCGTTTTTGGGTCTTGAGGAAGGAGTGTAGCGAGCTACACGACTGATGAAAGGTCAAAAAAAACGGCCAAAAAGAAAGGTGAAGATTGAATTTAGAAGAGATAAATTTCCAAATCAAATCTTCGTCAGAAAAGTTTAGACGACTTCATTATCTATTGTTCGGTAACCGGGCTGCATATACTACAGTAGTTCGTTTGATTTTGCATACTAAACGGACTGAAAAAGTATATCCCTATTTCACTTTTTTGCACGTCGGTTGAACGCGCCGGAAGGCCCGTGTTTAAAGGGGTTAATGAGCGTTTTTCGCGTTTTGAAAAAATCGAGGTGCGAGATTAAGTGGCGAAAAAATTTGGATTTCGGGGTGTTCATGTTGTATCTTTGCATCACAACAGCGGGCTGCACCTCAGCCTTGACGGATGAAAAAACAACAAATTCTTATGTATTCATTCAGCGTTCTTTGACATTTTGTGACAACAGAAAGTAGGACAGGAAGGCCTGTCTGAAACCTATGCCTACCGACATGGGAGATGGCATAGCATTACCTGACTATTTTGCGACAACGCGTCTGCTCATAGGCTGAAAACGGTTGGCTAATCTTCGAAGAACTTGAGCACAACTTTGCAACCGAAGTCGATGCTGTGGTCGGGCGCAAAGCCGATGAAGGCTCCTAAATCGACGATATTGGTGCTGAAACCATAGCCTATTTCGCTGTAAAAATTAAGTGCCTTGACACTGAGTAGGTTCAAATAGACTCTTTCCTTTTGCACGACTTTCGACAAATATGGCAAGCGCGAAAACAGCAACATGGGACTTTCGTAGGTTCCGGTGAAACGCACATAGTAGCGCGACTCATTATACCAACGGGAGTTGAGAAGCTGAAACTCGCCCGTCATGTCGTCGTTCCATTGGGCAGGCATATAGCTGAACTTGAAATAGTCGTAGTCTAGGAAACAGTCGTTGCCGCGCTGGGTATACACTCCACCGCCCATTCTGAAAAACAGAGTACGCATGGCGTAAAGCGACAAACGATAACGCAAATCGCCTTCGAAGCGTTCATAATGGGTTTGGCCACGACCTAAGGCATAGCCCCGTTCGTAGCTGAACAGCAAGGTTGGATAATTTGAGTACAAAGGAAGACGACGTTTGCCTTCACAATAATAATACTGGGCTGGAGTCCACTCAATTTGTACGCGCGGTCCGAGACTTGAAAAATGCTTTTTCATGCCAGAAGCTTCGGCAAGTTCGTTCCACTCTATCAAACCTCGCCGATGATAGCGGCCTCCTAAAGTGAACCTTAGTCCGGGAAGCAAACTGAAACTGGCATCGGTTTGTATGTGGGCATCGCGATAGTCGTGAAAACCATAATGGTCGATGATGTGAAGCAAGGAATCGTATTTTTCAATGCCTTCGAGTTTGTGACGCAGTTCATCGGCTTGACGGCTGTTGTACATGTGGGCACCACCTCCTGCATTGAAACTGAAGATTCCGTCGTAACGATGACTAAAACGTACTAATAAGGGAACTTCCCAATAGATTTGCTTTTGCTTGAAACTGTAACCTATACTGGGAGTAAACTCCATACGTGGCAATGTGGTTGAGAAATGAGTGAACAAATCCCAACGTGCACGAGCTTTGAGCGAAAATCCTTTCGTACGGCTCCACCCTACCATCGAAGGGGTGATGATGGGGGGCAATTTAATGCGGGAATGATCGCTCAACTTGAAATGATTGGATGAAAGCAACAAAGTTTGGGTGCGTTCGCCAAACCATCTTTTCGGATGGCGATTGTCTTGTTTGTCGTCCTTTAATTCCAAAGCATCTTCGAGGCCATCGGATGCTAAATCAAAATCGTCGGTTTCTGAGGTTTGACTGTCAACTTCCGATGCATTCGATAGGGCTTCGTCTGCTTGCTGCAAAGCTATGGAGTCGGTTTGTGATTCGTGCTTTTGCTTATAAAGCTGTACAATATTTTCTTCGGCTTTACGTAGCGGAAACTTACGATATTTGGCAAAGTAATCGAAATTATTGATTACACGTGTGGTATCAATGCGTAACAGGCACAACTGTGTTAAGTCGTACTTTGACTGTTTGCTGAACTGGGTGTTGACCGGACAAGTGAAGTTATGGGCTGAATGTATTTCCATAACTTCGTTTACCTTATTGCCCAACAACTTGAACTTAGATACTATACGCAAACGGTTAGGCAGTATGCTCTGACAACCATCGGTGCCCATTCGGGCATTGACGGTTATCTGACGTAACTGATAACGAAACTGAAAGGTGAAATTCCGCACAGCTCCGCTTGATAAATCCATATCAATAAAACCTGTTACTAACTGGTCGTTGCTGAAACGGGGGGTTATATTGATGCGGGCTGTCGGAGGAACGGAGTCGTTGAGCTTGCTTATAAAAACGTAAGTGTAACGATAAAAACGTCTGTTGCGCTTGTGTAGGGGATTCAAGATGCCATCAAGAAACAATTTCGACTCGTAGATTTGAAAATTAAAACGTCCTAACGAGTGAAAGCGTTGCTCGCTCTGGTATTTGGCAGTTGTGTGAAAGGCTATGACTTTACAATCAATTTGACCGGGGGCGCGATACTGTAATTTTAAATGGGCCTCGGACAGGTAATCATTGTGCCCACGCTCCAAACGCAACATGCCCGGAATGTAACGTACAATCGGGCCGTTGCGTTTGGTGTGCATCACGTGGCGCAAATATACATCGCTCACATATTGCAAACTGTCCATACTAAACTGTTCGCCGTAACTGAATACTTTACGCATCAATTCATCTGCTCTGCGGGTTCGCGAACGTTCTTCAGGAGTTAAACTCTTATAGTATTTTTTATCTCGCCCTTTAGGCTCATAGCTTTCAGTGGCTACATTGGTTGATGCCGACAGGGTGTCGGTGAGCGCATTGTGGGCCTTTGCTCCTGTGCACAGTCCCACACTCCATATCACTGCCAAAAGCAGTTTACAGAACATCGAACAAGCTATGTATGCTTTCATTGTGTGCCAAGCTTGGGAGTTTTTAGTTAAAGAAAATACTTAAAGATTTATCGAAAAAAATAGGCGTTTGCCATAAAGCAGAAATGCACTCTGCTAATGTGACCTACGACCTGCTGACGGCTTTAACACCTCGCACAGTGCGCAGTTTTTTTATCAGTCCGGTTAAACGCTGGGTGTCGTCGACCAATACGGTGAGTATGCCAGAAAACAACCCATCGTTTGAATCAATGCTGATGCTGCGAAGCATGATGTGTTCTTCCTTTGAAATGATGGAGGTGATGTTGTTTACAATTCCCAAATCATCATTTCCTACGACGTGTAGGGTAATAGGATAGGTGTCGTGACCTTTGCCGGCCCAACGTGCCTTGACAATGCGATAACCAAAGCGTTCGCGCAGTGCTGGGGCATTGGGGCAGCCGATGCGGTGAATTTTAATACCGCCACTTACTGTGACAAAGCCAAACACCTGATCGCCATAAACGGGATTACAGCAACGGGCCATTTGAAAATCAAGTCCTTTTAAATCGCGACCGATAACCAATTCGTCTTGATCGCCTTTGGCACGGTTCAGCCATTCGTTTTCCATGTTGAACTCTTCGGCCGAACGTACGGCGGCTCTTTCGGCCGTGCCTTGTTCGCGCTTCATCAGTTCGACATAGGTTTCGAGTGCTCTGTTCACATCGATTCGTTCATCGCCCATATCTTTAAAGAAATCGAAGCTCTCTTTGTAGCCCATTTTCTTTACCAGCTGGTTGATGAGGCTTTCGTCCCATTCTAACTTGCGGTTTTTCATTTTGCGCTCCAGGATTTCTTTGCCTATGGCGCTTTCCGAAGCTTGAATTTCGCGCACTGCTGCGCGGATTTTGGCTCTTGCATGCCCTGAGCGAGCTATATTTACCCATTCTGCCTTAGGAGTTTGGGTGCTTGCAGTCAGAATCTCCACAGTCTGTCCGCTTTCAAGCGGCTGCCTGATGGAGTAGTTTTTTCCATTGACCCGTCCGCCCACACAGCGGTTGCCGATACCGGTGTGAATGGTATAGGCAAAATCAAGAATGGTGGAATGCGGTGGCAAACTGTAGAGGTCGCCTTTCGGTGAGAACACATAGACGTTTCCTTCCTTCAAATCTGAAGTCAGACTTTGCGTCAACAGTGAATCATTACCGGTTTCGAGGGCAGAACGTATATCAGCAAGCCAAGAATCAACGGTTCCGCCACTGCTCTTGACGCCTTTATATCGCCAATGGGCTGCCAAACCATGTTCAGCGACTTCGTCCATGCGTTCCGAACGAATCTGCACTTCGACCCATTTTTCTTCAGGACCTTTTACCGTAATGTGCAAACTTTCATACCCGTTGCTTTTCGGAACGGTCAGCCAGTCGCGCAAGCGTTTAAGGTTGCTTTCGTACTTGTTCGTAATCAGCGAGAACACTTGCCAGCATTGCTCTTTTTCTTTCTGTTCCGGCACATCCAAAATAATGCGTATGGCAAAAAGGTCATACACGCCATTGAAACCGCATTGCTGTTTCTTCATTTTTTGCCAAATGGAGTGTATGCTCTTGGTGCGTCCTTTCATGTGATAGCGCAATCCTGCCCCGTCAAGCATTTTTCGGATGGGTTCCGTAAAGCGTTCGATATAGGCATCGCGCGAACGCTTGGTGGCATTCAAACTTTCCTTGATTGAATAGTATGCGTCGTGTTCCAAGTACTTCAGACTCAAATCCTCCAACTCGCTTTTCAGTTTGTACAAACCTAACTTATGGGCCAAAGGTGCATATAAATTGGCAGCTTCGACCGATACTTTGTGTTGTGCCTCAAGGTTATCTGTATCTCGGATCTGACGCATCAAGCAAACGCTGTCTGCAATCAGAAGCAGGATAATCCGCATATCGGCAGCCTGCGAAATCAGCAGATTTCTGAAGTTATCGGTACTCATGGCCTCGGTCTTTACCTCGATGGCCTCGACCTTCATAAAACCACGCAAAATCTGGGCTATATCTTTGCCAAAGAAACGCTCAACAACTTCACTTTGTTCGGGTTGGGTAACGACTGAGCGCAACAAATAAGCTGTAAGCGCATGACCGCGTAATCCGATTTCCTCGATGGCCAATTGAATGGTTTGCAATGCTAACACCACGCGATTTAGCCCAAACTCATTTTCTTCGAGTCCGGGAGTTGCAGCCACAGTACTAGCCATGAAATCGGCCAATTTACGGGCATCTTGCGCTTTATATTTTATATGTTCGTTGCTGAAAAGGCTGCGAAGCAATGCGATAAACATCTTCCGATTCTCGCTTCTTTTCTTCATTTCGTTTGTTTGCATAGGCCGTCAATTTACTTTCAGCTGTAAAATTACAAAATAACCGAACAATTTGCACCTTTATCAGGGCATTTTTATGGATAAATGAGCAATATACAGAATTTATTCAGTCTTTTGCGTCATTTCGTTCTGCTTTTCCACACTTTCTTCCAACCAATGGTCTATCAGTTGCCGGGCCAAACTTACCTTGCCGGGTATAGCGGGCAAACTGTCGTAACGGAACCATCCGCCCTTTTTAAGTTCTGACTTTTGCAGACATAATTCACCATCCTCATACTCTGCCATAAATCCTACCATCAGTCCGCAAGGATATGGCCAGGGCTGTGAAGCAAAATAACGGAGGTTCTTGATTTGCAACTGGGTTTCTTCCATCACTTCACGACGGACACAATCTTCCAGGGTTTCGCCGGTTTCAACAAAACCTGCCACCAGTCCTAAATAATCTTTCTTGAAATTTTTACTTTGAACCAGTAAAATTTCTTCGCCGTTGTTTCGTGTAATGGCTACAATAATAGCTGTGGCCAAAGCGGGCCACACTTCTTTTCCGCAGTTAATGCAACGCTTCGAGATGTCGGTATGCAATTTCATCGGTGCACCACAAACACCACAGAAATGGGTATTTTGATCCCAATACAATATTTCATGTGCCTTTCCTGCCATGTTATACACAGCACAGGGCAGCACGTCGAACGAGGCTCGCAATCCCATCATCTGCCATCCTGCTTTCACAACGGGAGCATCGATGCGAGCAGTATAGCAGGCCTTTCCTTGCAAATCGGGCAAATGATGCAGCGTATGCCAGGGAAGCAACTGTATAGGGGGCTCTTCGCCCACAGGCACTTCATTATTGGCCGTCAGCAACAATTCGTCTTGACAAAATATAAAATAATAAGCCTTTTTCATTGCTGCATTTCAAAAGAAAGCCGATGCACGTCATAGGAATTTTCCTACAACCCGCACCGGCTATTTATTCTGTTTACATAAAATTCAGGAATCTATTTTTGATTAGAGACCCAAGCTCTTTACCACTGCTTCAATTTTCACTTGAGCGTCAGCCACAGCGCCGGCATAGCATTTGGGGCAATCCATGTGACCTTGCACTTCAATGTAGAACTTAATTTTGGGTTCCGTTCCAGAAGGACGTACACTCACCTTCGTTCCGTCTTCAGTGTACCACTGCAAAACATTACTTGCCTCGGGGAAGTCGAGAGCTGATTCATTGCCTTCTGCATCGTAAGTCTTCAGCGTACCATAGTCCTTAGTGCAAATCACACGCGAACCGGCCAATTCTGTCGGTCGGTTGGTACGGAAGTTTTCCATCATGGCTTTGATTTCATCGGCACCGGTTTTACCAGGTTTCACCACATTGATGGTCTTGTTCACAGCCAATCCGTACTCCAGATAGATGTCCATCAACACATCATAGAGCGTCTTGCCCTGATCCTTTGCCCAAGCGCAAATTTCAGCTAGCAGTGAGCAGGCCGAAACAGCATCCTTGTCGCGTACAAAGTCCTCTGCCAAGAAGCCATAGCTTTCTTCGCCACCACCGATGTACTGCAGTTTACCTTCGTCCAAACGAATCTGACGGGCAATCCACTTAAAGCCCGTGTAGCAGTCGTACATCTTGATGTTATTCTTGTCAGCAATAGCCTTAATCAATTCAGTTGTAACGATGGTCTTTACAATAAACTCGTTACCCTTCATCTTACCCTGAGCCTTACGGTTCATGATGATGTAATAAAGGAAAATCATACAGGTTTGGTTACCATCAACCAACACCCATTCTCCCTTATCGTTTTTGCAAGCCATACCCACGCGGTCAGCATCGGGGTCTGAAGCCATCACGATGTCTGCATCGATACTCTTGGCCAAATTCAAAGCCATTGTCAGAGCCTCGCCATTTTCGGGGTTCGGACTAACCACCGTGGGGAAGTTTCCGTCCTTTACCATCTGCTCGGGCACTGTGTGCACATTCTCAAAACCCCAAAGTTTAAGCGACTGCGGAATGAGCATCATACCAGTTCCGTGCAACGGAGTGTATACAATCTTCAAATCCTTCTGACGCTTGATACATTCGGGATCAATACTCAATGTATGAACCTTTTCTAGATAGATATCGTCAATTTCCTTACCGATAATTTCAATCAGTTCAGGTTTGCCTTCAAAGCGAATATCTTCAACGCTCACCTTGTTAACCTCATCAATAATACCCTTATCGTGCGGAGCCAACACCTGCGCACCATCATCCCAATAAGCCTTATAACCGTTGTATTCCTTGGGGTTATGGCTTGCTGTTAGGATAATACCGCTCTGGCATCCCAAATGACGAATAGCGAACGACATTTCAGGAGTCGGACGCATATCTTCGAACAAATATACCTTGATTCCGTTGGCCGAGAAAATGTTGGCTGCGGTTTCAGCAAACAAGCGGCTGTTGTTGCGGCTGTCATGACCCACAACTACGCTGATTTGCTCCATATCCTTAAAGTTAAGGTTCAGGTAGTTCGAAAGGCCCTGAGTAGCTGCGCCTACAGTGTAAATGTTCATACGGTTCGTACCGGGACCCATAATACCGCGCAAGCCACCCGTACCAAATTCCAGGGTACGATAGAACGAGTCGATGAGTTCGGTTTTATCGGGGTTCTCAACCATGGCCTTCACAGCCTTTTGAGTTTCGGCATCATAGCAAGCTGAGTTCATCCAGCTTTGAGCCACTTTTTCGCATTGTGCAATAAGTGCTTGATTTTCCATATCGCGTGTATGTTTTTACCTCTGCACAGCCCACATCAAATGCAAGGCCTCATCAGAGACAAACTTATCTATTAGTTTATATTTATAAAAAGAAGGAGGCTCGGCAGAGCCATACCTGGAAACTGAATTATCTTTTAAAACAAACTGTGATTACTGAGGTAAAATTTCAATCCAGTAACCATCAGGATCTGAAATAAAGTAAAGTCCCATTTCCTGGTTCTCGTAGCAAACGCAATTCATTTCCTTATGAAAAGCCCGTACAGCATCATAGTCGCCAGGAGTGCGCAAGCAGATGTGAAATTCATTTTCGCCTAAGTTATACGGTTCCGTTCTGTCGCGCAACCAGGTAAGTTCCAATTTAAAATCGCTTGCTTCATTCTTTAAATACACAATCTTAAAAGCACCTTCCGGTCCTTCGATCTCGCCGCACGGCATAAGGCCTAATACTTCTTTGTAGAATGCAATGCTGCGTTCCAAATTGAGTACGTTGATGTTGAAGTGGTCAAATTTTGCAGTAATTTCCATAAAGGGGTTTATTTAAAAGTGCGTTGCAATAAATCCGGCTGCACCTGTTGAACGAACAAAAGCCTTTAGCTCAAGTTACAGCCCGACTTCGCGTAAGCAAAGTTACTGCAAACCAAATGAACCACAAAAATTAAAGGTAGGTTTTTTCAAAAGAATAGGAAATGTTACGAATCGGTAGAAGGATTGTAAAGAAAAATTCAACAACAACTACCCCTACCCTGCTAAACACCATTAAAACAGTTCAGCCATAAAAGCGTGTAGTAAAACTCAACAACGCATCCTGGGTTTCAGACAGGCCTACCTGCCTTACTTTCTGTTGTAACAAAATGTCAAAGAACGCTGAATGAATCAATAAGGAATACTGTTTTTTCATCCGTCAAGGCTAATGTGCAGCTTATCAATGCTGCAGTGTTGCCTTTATTGCGAATGCAATGTCAGTGCAAACCGAACGCAGAGCGATGAGAGCTGGCTCTCAAAAGCTATGCTGAGGTGCAGCCTAACTTCGCGAATGCAAAGATACAACATGCACAACCCGAAATCCAAATTTTTTCGCTGCCTAATATCGCACCTCGAAAGTTTTTCAGACCTCCGAATGTGCATTCAGCCCTTTATCTATGGGCATTTCGGTGCATTTTTCATACTCGAAAAAAAAATGAAATCGGGATATAATATTTTATCTCTTGACAATTATCAAAACGTACGAAACAGTAACATTTTGCCTCACCCAAATACCACAGTCCCCACACCTTTTTTCTACTGAGCCTACAAAACGCTTCACTACTATGCTTCTAAAAAGAAAACTTAGAAAATATAAAAGCGTTAGCTTACAATAATCTAAAGCAATATATGCCTTATGATTATTGCAAACCAACGCCACACGGGTAACTACTTCACACCATTTTACACGCCTTGTGAGCAGTAAAATTAGAGTTCCAAGTCGCCATCGAAAATTTCGTGCCAGGGAAGTCCCTGCTTGTTCAATTCTTCCATGAAAGGATCGGGATCGAACTCTTCTACGTTCCATACACCCGGCTTCTTCCACAAGCCAAGCATAAACATGCGGGCACCGATGCAAGCCGGCACACCCGTAGTGTAGCTAACACCCTGCATACCAGTTTCCTCGTAAGCAGCCTGGTGCGAGCAGTTGTTGTAAACGTAGTAAGTATGTTCCTCGCCATTCTTCAAACCGCGGATACGGCAGCCGATGCTGGTTTCGCCATCATAGTTCTCGCCCAAATCCTGAGGATTAGGCAACACAGCCTTCAAGAACTGCAAAGGAACGATTTCCATACCCTGATAGTTGATAGGCTTGATAGAATCCATACCAATGTTCTGGATAACGCGCAAGTGAGTCAGATATTCCTGACCAAACGTCATCCAGAAGCGGGCACGCTTAATCGTAGGATAGTTCTTCACCAAGCTTTCGATTTCCTCGTGGTGCAGCAGGTAGCTTTCCTTCGGACCTACGTTAGGATAGGTAAGCGGCTGGTGAATTTCGAGCGGTTCAGTTTCAACCCACTGACCGTTTTCCCAATACAAACCCTTCTGGGTAATTTCGCGAATATTGATTTCAGGGTTAAAGTTCGTAGCAAAAGCCTTGTGGTGATTACCGGCATTGCAGTCTACGATGTCGAGATACTGAATCTCGTCGAAGTGATGCTTGGCAGCATAAGCTGTAAAAATGCTCGTCACACCCGGGTCAAAACCACAACCCAAGATAGCAGTCAAGCCAGCCTTTTCAAAGCGATCTTTGTAAGCCCACTGCCATGAATACTCAAAGTGAGCCTCATCCTTCGGTTCATAGTTTGCCGTATCAAGATACGAGCATCCGCACTGCAAACAAGCCTCCATGATGGTAAGGTCCTGATAAGGCAAAGCCAGGTTCATAACCAAGTCAGGTTGGAACTCGCGGAACAAGGTGCAAAGTTCTTCTACATTGTCGGCATCAACCTGTGCCGTTTTGATATCATCGCGACCGATGGCTTTGACAATAGCGTCGCACTTCGACTTCGTACGACTGGCAATCATAATTTCGCTAAACACGTCAGTGTTCTTGGCTACCTTATGTGCAGCTACTGTTGCGACGCCACCGGCGCCGATAATCAATACTTTTCCCATATCGTTGATAAATTGTTATAGTAGTTATTCAGTTTTCACAGACTTTTTAGTCTCGCTCCGAGCTCGTACAGCTCATACTATTAAGCTCACCCGAGCGAAAAATTTATTCTAACCAAATACTGCAAACATTACGCAGCATTCAGCAGTCTGAAAGTCTGAGTGCAAATTTAAAAATTTCTATGGTTTTACAAATGCCTTGCAGCTTATTTATGCCCCGATAGTCAAACTTTCTGTCATTTCCGAAAATCCATTGCCAAACTTATTCTGGAATTTCAAGCTTCAGGCGCACCCAAGTTTCATGTCCTTCACGCATAGCATCAGGCAGTTTATAGGAAATGTGCATCGTATCATCGTCCACCAATTTATAGGTAATCTTGTTACTTTTACCCACAAGTTCCGGATCGGTAATCGAACCTTTCACATACTCAATCAGCGTCGAGTCCGAAGTCACTTTAAACTCGCCCCTGTTCGTTATGATGCTTTTTGCCTGCTCATTGGCAATCAGAAATGTTGAAAAATGGTTATCAGTCTGCATAACCTTCCACACGGGCAGACGCACCACCCTGCTACCATCTTTTGCCTGTTGCACCTGTTGCCAAATGCCACACAATTTATCGGCATTCTTAATTTTGTCGGCATGCGCGCCAAGGCCCAAACATAATAACAAAGCTAAAGACACACTCTTTTTCATGGTTGTAAGGTTTTTATAGTAATCAAAAAAATGCGTTTTACTGAAAAGGATAGAAAGAAGATACTATCCGTACTTAGAACGAAACACTACCCTTTACCACTGCCTGCGACTGCGCATTACGTATTTCAAAGAGCAAATGGTCAGCATTCGCAGCATCGGGTTCGCAGTATATATCCAACTCATCGCCCCAATATGACTCCAAGCAATAAGCCATTTCAATGCGGCGCACTGCACGCTGTTTCATGGCATCGGCCGGCATGCTGTTCAGCAACAATTCCAGGTAACGAATCGAATTGACATGACCATTGATGTCCAAATCGGTATACGCAGCCCGGTGTCTGGCCACCAACTGCGGATTTTTCATGCGCATACGTCCCATGGGGGCAATAGGCGAAGGTTCATCCGGAATCAACACATCGCTAAATCCCCCATCAGGCAAACGGGTCAAGTCTGCAGGCTGACGTGTTTCAGTATTGATGAGCGACCATATACTCGTTGCATGGCCATAAGCCGAACCATCTGGACGCAACACGCTGAAATGGCGGTCTGTAAATTGTCTGTAAACGCGGTCCACCCACGTTTTAATGCTGAATTCTTCGTTCGTCTTAGGCAACGAATCCATTTCAATAACCAGACGCGATAGTACCCAAACCTGCTTCGAAGCAATCATTTCGCTATAACCAAAACCATGATTTCCGGCATGAAGCGAAGCGCAACGTAATATCAGATTGCCCAAATTTCCCCACGACAAATTGCCGCGAACATCCTCCGAAAAAGGTTCTACTTTATATTGATAGCATGATGCTTTTTCCATAATTCAACTATATAATTAAATTTATCAATGCCGTAAACACACCCAACCACACCGTCCGCAATGAATCAGCCCAATCGGTGTATAATCCTAAATTCATTCCGGAAAAAAGCGCATTTTTCAGCCTGACAATCAAGTTTGATTACCGGCTGCATTTTAACAGTTGGAAAGAATCGGCGTTATTTTCGCAAAAACAGCCATTATCTTTGCCTTACATGCAAGCCACATCTGTTTTCACTATCACAAAAGTAGCAATTTCATACAACACTGACAAATAATTATACCAAAAATGCTTAACTTTTCATACAGGTTTAAACGCTATGAAAGCGAATACTTCTCCACTCTCCATATACGCATAAAATCCCATATCCGTCTACTATCTAGTCGTCCCTTAAAAAGCCCATTTTTGCGAGATATTGTTTAAACACAGTATCTCGCATATTTTTTGAAGCATGCCCAAAAGAGCTTTCATCGCTCTTTTGAAGTTATATGCTGCTGCCGAGAGAAGTACGTTCACAGCATCTCCTA
>OHGS01000188.1_pt1 | contig 37559 bp, 30 predicted proteins | sample 1567831 | NCBI WGS metagenome assembly OHGS01 (sample SAMEA3879596, study PRJEB24766) | human gut metagenome | biome: human-associated habitat; feature: feces | place: USA | collected 1985/1987
GCTGTATCTGCTGAAGAACATGTCAAACTTGCTGGAGCGTCCGGAGAGGCTGAGGGACAGGATATTCACGAAACTCTTTGATGTGGCGGAACTCGCCCAGCTTGACGACGAGGACAGAACCAATTACATTAAATCCATGAATACTGAACGGGACACATACAATCAGATTGAGTACGCGCGTGAGACCGGGAGAGAGGAAGGACGAGAGGAAGGACGAGAAGAAGGGCGTGAGGAAGGACGTGCTGAAGGTCATAAAGTGGGCAAAGAAGAGGGTCTCAAAGAGGGACAATATAAGATTGCCATGAATCTTATACGGCTCGGGGCATCTTGCGAGATTATCACGCAGGCCACAGGGCTTTCAGCAGAAGATGTTTCCAGGCTAAAGGAAAGGACGAATTCCATCAGGCGGGACGACGCCACGGCCCCCTCTGTAACGCATTGATAATCAAGTATAGTTTATTTCAAGTGTGGATTTCCGATGATTTTTTGGACACTAATCCACATCCAATTTCATAACTCTATATGAATCAAATCATTGCAAAAACTGATGTGGCACCGTCCCGACAGAAGACATAACGCCGGAGACGATTGAAGATAACAATAGTCCGTCACGACGTAACTCTGGAGACGCTTACCAACAAAAGCACGGAACAGCAGAACACTGTGGTCTCCCCATTACCATGCAAAATTTGCGTCCCGACCCAGGAGATGGGACGGGACGCAAATCATATAAGGTTGTTTCGATGCCGGGCAATATGCGCCGGCGGACAAAACTATTTCACGGAGAATTTATAGATAGTATGCTGGGTATAGACATCTCCTGGACGAAGAACGGTATCAGTAAACTCCGGATGGTTTATGGAATCCGGCCATTTCTGAGTTTCCAATGCCAATGCCTCACGGTGACCTATCGGCTGGCCTTCAACCTTACCGCAATAAGAACCGTCGAAAAAGTTTCCGCTATAGAACTGAAGTCCAGGCTGATCAGTCAGTATTTCCATGAGACGTCCGGTAGAAAGGTCATATACTGAACATACACTATGCAGATTTCCATCCGACGGGACATTGAGCTCCCAGTTGTGGTCATATCCACCTCCCGTGAGCAGCTGAGGGTGATTTTCAGCGATTCTTTCTCCGATTGCATGCGGCTCACGGAAATCGAATGGAGTTCCGGCCACAGGCATATGCTCGCCAGTAGGAATGAGCACCTTATCGACAGGAGTGATGGAATCCGCATTGATAGTCACCACATGATCCAGGATGGAACCACCCCTGCTGCCGTGCAAGTTATAGAATGCATGATTTGAGAGATTTACCGGCGTAGCCTTGTCGGTCCGGGCACTATATCTTATATCAAGACCACTGTCATGAGTAATGGTATAGGTAAGGTCAATGCTGAGGTTACCAGGAAAGCCATCCTGACCATCAGGTGCTGTGTATGTGAGAGTTACTGAAGAGTCAGTCCGCTCCTTCAGTGACCACATGACCATATCCACTCCGAGAAGTCCACCATGCAGAGTCTGGCCGTTGTTGTTCTTCGGAAGATTATATGTAACACCATCAAGCGTGAATCTGCCGCCGCCGATACGATTGGCTACCCTGCCTACTGTAGCACCAAGGAAACGTTCACCGGAATTGTGGACATATCTTTCCCCATCACCATAGCCAACTATGATATCGTCAATGTTGCCGTCTCTGTCAGGAGCAAAAAGACTGATGACACGAGCACCGAAATCCGTCACCTGCATCGTGATATCTCCATTGCGCAAGGTATATAGATTCATATGATTCCGAACACCTGCGGACTCATCCTTATAATGGAACGCTGATGGGCGTACTATTGGCACAGGAGCCTCCAGAGGAGCATTGATGACAGCCTCATTGGCTTCTCTCACACGAGCGGCATCCACTTTCAGGACTTCACGGTCGTATGTGTACAAACCATTAACCTCTCCCTCAACGTCAGTCGTCTGAGTATAGACTGCAGCCGCACACATATCCCTCTGCTTGATGTCGATAAGGTCACGGGCATACAGACAATATGTATCAGTAACCTTCTTTTCCGTATCATACTGGATATACCCCCATTTGCGGCCGATATCCCACGTATGGCCATCGATTGGACGACCTATGCCGCCATATTCGCCGAGTACATTGACCATAGCGGTGTCAAGGATACGCATCGCCGGATTCGGGTAGGTATGTGAGTCCAGGATATCGCCTGCACCCTGTATCCAGTTTCCGCCCGAGGCAGCATTGACAAGACGGGAAGGATCCATTTTTCTGGTGAAATCGACCACTTCCTTAGTGTCGAACTGGCCCCATGCTTCATTGAAAGGAACCCAAACGACAATGGACTGAAACTTCTTAAGTTGGGTAATGATTTCACCCCACTCCTTATAGTAGTTGGTCATGTTCGACTCATTACGTGCCCAGTAATCAGTTCCGGCGCCATAGCAGTCTTCCCCCTGCCCCCACTGTTCAGGGCTATTGTAGCATCCGATACTTGGCATATCCTGCCATACCAGCATTCCGAGACGGTCACAGGCATAATACCACTGTGCCGGCTCGACTTTGATATGCTTGCGTATCATATTGAAGCCCAAATCTTTGGTCGCCTTGATATCCCAAGTGAGCGCCTCAACACTCGGAGCGGTATAGAGTCCGTCCGGCCACCATCCCTGGTCGAGCGGTCCGAACTGGAAAAGAATCTCGTCATTCAGCGCAAGCCTCTTGACCCCGTCGGAGCCGATCTGCTCTGAAATCTTGCGCATAGCGGTATATCCCTGAATTTTGTCAATGACTTTTCCGTTTCTTATCAATGATATTTTGACTCCATAGAGATACGGCTTGTCAGGACTCCAGAATTTAGGGTTCCGGACCTTTATCGTAGCAGTCTCGCCTGCAGCAACTGTCTGACGTCCCTTGCGGAAGATGCTCCAGCCTGGTTTTTCAGTATCGTAGCCTATCTTTGGGCGGAGGATATCTACCCGAACCCTGTCTCCCTCTACAGCACCATGACACACCGCGGTAACGGAGATTTCTCCTGTAGCAATATCAGTTTCGACATTGTAGTCTTCGATATGTGCATCAGCATTGACAGGTTCCATCCATACACTCTGCCAGATACCGGTAACAGGTGTGTACCATATGCCGCTCGGATCAGAAACCTGTTTTCCACGCGGAATCGAATAATCAGGGTCATCCGTCGGATCCCAAACCTTCACTATCAGTTCAGCAGGGGTATCGCTCAGATAATCAGTCACATCTACGGCAAAAGCAGTAAAGCCTCCGGTGTGGGACGCTATCTGTTTCCCGTCAATGAATATATCAGCACGCCAATCGACCGCATCAAAGTGAAGAAGGATTCTCTTTCCATCCCACTTGGCAGGCTTCACGAGCTTTGTCCTGTACCAAAGAATCTGGTCTTCACCAATGCGTTTGCAGACGCCTGAAAGTGAAGATTCTATGCAAAACGGCACCAAAATCTGACCGTCAGCGTTTTCCGGCATCGAAACGGCATCATCAGAACTGATGGCGTAATCCCAAAGTCCATTGAGATTCTGCCATTGCCTACGAGCCATCTGCGGTCTGGGATATTCGGTATGGCATTCCCGGGGATTCACCTCAGAAGCCCACCTTGTACGGATGTTCTCTCCGGCCGGAACCCATTGCTGGGCAAATGAAACGCCGCAAGCCATCAAGAACGCAAATAAAAATAAAAGGTTCCTTTTCATGAGTCAATGAATATTTATGCTAAGGTAATCAATATTTTTTACACTTATCCCCTCAATTACAAAACTTGCCCGTGATGTATCAGTTGTCCACTGCACATCACGGGCAAGACGGCTATCTTAAAAACTTAGGCTTTGACAAGATTGATTGAAATCCTGAATGTCTGGGTGTTTTGCCAGAGAGGAACGAAGTCAGACGGCTTCTCGAGTCCGAATGCTTTCATAAGCTGCATGATGGCAGCAAGCTGGGCCTTTTCTTCGGCTGAAATGTCAGGATTGGTGGCCATACCTGCAAGAAGTTCATCCAGCTTAGGAAGAGCAGGGAGGAAGGCATTGATGATAGGATCGCACATTTCCTTGTCTGCATAAAGTTCGAGCGCACCGTTCTCCTGTGAATACTTGAATCTGAAACCGCTCTTCATAATCTGCTGAATCTGAGGCATCAGGGCCTTTACATCCACGCCAAGTTCCTTGAGGTCATTGAGGAGGTCCAGAATATCTGAAAGACTTGAGTCTCCTGAAGGAAGATTGGCTATCGTCATGAAATCGGCATTTTCATCGTCACCTGCAAGGGCAGCCACGTTAGGAACCATATAGAAATAGTCCTGCGCATACCAGAAAGCCAGATTGGCCTTCGGAAGAGAGAGCCACTCGGTGTGCGAGGTAGCATTGAAATGATACTTTCCGTCAGGTCCGATGAGCGCTTTCAGAAGTGTCTGGACATCAGGCATCTGGAAACCGCCTTCATCGTCAGAGTCAGACTCCCAGTACTCCGCTGTGATATTTCCGTCTTCGTGGAATGTCATGCTGTTGAAACTGTCCGCAACATTGACACTTCCCAAAAGGCTCAGAGCCATCGAGAGATTGGCTGCGGAAGCGGCATAATTTCCGCCGGCTGTCCAGGTCACCTGCATAGGATAAGCTGACGGGAGCATGTTGCTTCCGGGAGCGACGGTGCGGAGAAGATTCCATGTACCGGCCAGACCAGCCTGCGCCACATCAGAAACTCTGGAAGATGCGGTAATAGTGATTTTTCCCTCAGAGGTAATCTTGCCTTCAGATGTAATCTCATAGATTGCCGGACGTGCAGCTGTCGAGAACAGCGAAATCATTGACGGGCTGGCTACCAGAGAAGTTTTTCCACTGAATGTCCATTCACCTTTGCCGGCAGATTTCAGGTCAACATCCATTTCCACCTTGTTGTAACCGGGAATGATATTGTTCAATGTCAATGTGGCGGCATTGCCAGAAGTGGCTGAAAGTTTCGCATTGCCGACTTGCACCGGCACTGCATTTACAGTAATCACTGCATTTCCGCTCTCGGCGGTAATTATCTCTGATGGTATCTCCTTCCAACCATTGTTTTCGGGACTGTCCTTTTTGCAGGATGCCGAAAATGCCAGTACGCAAACCAGCGCACAAAGCGACATAATTTTCTTCATCATAATTCTTAATAGTTAAAATCAATGGTTCCGCATGTGCAGAACCCGATAATAGATGCAAAATTGATGCAAAATGTTTCGCGTGGCAACGGCCACAAGATGTTTGGCAGTCTCAGGGCGCATCGCTTCTTCCAGACTCATGGCAGGCGGAGTTACAGCCTCGACAATACGGAATCCTCTGTCTCTCAGCATCTTCTCATCCCGTACAGCTCCGCTTACCAGAGCCACCGGAATATTCAGGCGCTCAGCCCTTTCCAGCACACCCGCAGCCGTTTTTCCTTTCAATGTCTGATAATCGGAACACCCTTCGCCTGTTATGACAAGGTCTGCGCCAGCAATCACAGAATCGAAACCTATCTGGTCCAGAACCAGGTCCACGCCCCGCTTCAGTTCCGCGCCAAGATATGCCCGGAAAGCTCCTCCGAGCCCCCCGGCAGCACCGGCACCAGGCATATCGCTTACGTCAATGCCAGTATCTTCTGATATTTTCAATGCATATCCGCGCAGTCTTTCCTCCAGAATTTCCACATCGCGACAGGACGCACCTTTCTGAGGACCGAAAACCCGACTTGCGCCATTCCTTCCTATATATGGAGTATCCACGTCACAGGCAATAGTGAATTGAAGTCCTCTTGTCTTTTCGAGAAATCCTTCCACACCTATCATTCCCATTCCCCCGTCATTGGTGGCACTTCCGCCAAGTCCTATGAGAAATCTCCTGCAACCTTTGTCAACAGCTGCCAATATCAGTTCTCCAAGTCCTTTCGTAGTGGCAATCAATGGATTGCGTTCTTCCTTCGACAAGAGTGTAAGACCGCAGGCAGCGGCAGATTCAATAATGGCCAAGTCCCCTGCCACGCCATAGGCTGCTCGTACAGGCCGTCCCAACGGGTCCGAAACCTCAGCCCACTCCAGATGTCCGCCAAGAGTATCGACCAAGGCCTCAACCGTACCCTCTCCTCCGTCAGCCACGGCAAGACGCACCACTTCACAGTCAGGATATACCTCGGACACGCCTTCAGCCACAGCGTCTGACACTTCCGAAGAAGACAGACAACACTTATAGGAATCGCATGCAATGACGATTTTTTTCATACGTATACTAATCTTACTGATGCAAAGATAGAATATTCAGGAGTATTTCTTACTTTTGCACTGGAAAACGCTTATCATGGAAGAAAAAGACAGACAACTTGAAAGGAGGGTCTTCATCATTATTTTCTTGGGAGCGCTGAGCGCTTTCGGCCCTTTCGTCATGGACATGTACCTGCCAGTTCTGCCGGCAATGGAAAAATGGTTCGGATGTTCTACAGCATTGGTACAGCTAGGACTGACGACCGGACTGGTCGGTCTGGCGGCAGGACAACTCGTATTTGGACCTATAAGCGACAAATACGGGCGACGTAAACCATTGATATGCGCCATGTTACTCTTCATAATCGCCACTGCCGGCTGCATCTTCGCAGCAGATATACATCAATTCGTGGTGATGCGTCTTTTCCAGGGAATCTCAGGAGCAGGAGGCGTGGTACTCTCAAGAAGTATCGCGGCAGACAGATACAGAGGACGTGAATTGACGTCAATGATGTCAATCATAGCCGCGGTCAATGGCATCGCTACAGTTGCGGCACCTATCGTGGGAGGCCTCATAGCATTGATAGGAGGCTGGCGCGGAATCTTCTGGAGTCTCATCGTCCTGGCTATCGTCCTTCTGATTGGAGCGTTCCGCATGACGGAATGTCTCTCATTCAAGAATCTCAGCATGATGAACGAATCTTCAGGCAAGGCAATGGCCGACGGATTCCTGAATGTCCTGAAAAACAGGAAGTACCTGCTGTACGTACTTATATATATGTTCTCCATGGCGCTGCTGTTCACCAACCTTGCATCCGCCCCATTCATCATACAGGAGCATTACGGACTGACAACACTTCAGTTCAGCATAGTATTCGGATTCAACGCATTGACCTTCGCAATCGCCTCTGCCATAATACCTTTATTCAAGACAAGGGACATCGCGATAGCATTCGGAACCATCGGGCTGGTCATCCTTTCAGCCGCAATGCTGGCCGCCTTCGTCATCGGATGCGGATTCTGGATATATGAAGCCATCGTCTTCATACTCATGCTCATGGTCGGCATCGTTTCCACCACTGCCAATGTCGCGGCCATGGATGCGGGAAGGGACAATGCAGGAGTGGCTTCCGCACTGCTCGGAGCCATCGGACAGTCATTCGGAGGAATCATACCGGTAATCATCGGACTGGGAAACATATTCACAATGACAGGCGTCATGTTCGTCTTGTGCGCCATCCTCACAAGCGGATGCGTAGTCTATTTCAGGAAATCGAACAAGATTCAATCACAAATATAAAATGGAACTTTACGAATACGCCAGGCCTGACATAATGGCCGGCAAGACAATACTTTACCTTCACGGATTCGCTTCAAGCGGACAGAACGGCACAGTCAGGGCAATGACTACCCTGCTTCCGGAAACAAGAATCATCGCACCGGACATTCCGGTAGAACCCCAAGAAGCATTGACATTTCTCAATGACCTGTGTGCCAAAGAGAATCCCGACCTCATCATCGGAGCCTCGATGGGCGGAATGTATGCCGAGCTGTTGCGCGGTTTCGACAGGATTCTTTTCAATCCGGCGTTTTTTCTCGCCGACACTCTCCAGAAGAACAACGGTTTGGGACGTCAGGAATTCCACAACCCCAGACGCGACGGACAGACCTCGTTTCTGGTAACGAAAGGGCTTCTGGAGTCATTCAGAGAGGTATCTTCACACTGCTTCGAAAACATGCCTGACAATGCCTCCGACCCGTCGTCTTTCGGAGAAATGACCGATGAACGCGACCACGTCTATGGAATGTTCGGAACACATGACAATTTCGTCACCGGGACATTCGATGTTTTCAGAAAGTACTATGTCAATGCCATCCATTTCGAAGGCGAACATTATATGGACGACAGCGTATTGCTCCACTCTGTGCTTCCTGTCATTGAAAGAATCGACGACAAGCAGGAGAAGAGGATTAAGCCGGTGATGTTCATAGCATTGACAGATGTTCTGCTCGACCTGAGGAACGGGGTCTCAAGAGGCAAGAGCATTGAGGAGATGGAGCCTTACGGCAGCGCTGTCAAGGCCTTTGCGGCATTGACAAGAAACTATTCGCCCTACGTTCTCATCACGAATGATTTCAATGAACCTGAGCGCATCCCGGCATTGATCCGATGGGTGGAGAAACGCATCGGCGTTCCTGCGTGGAACAGGGTGGTCATCTGCAACAGGAAGGACATGCTGCTGGGAGATTATCTCATCGACAGGTATCCTGAGAGGCTGAATTCCGACGATTTTATGGGTACGGTTCTTCATTTCGGGGAGGAGCCGTTCAAGACCTGGGAGGAGGTCCTGACATATTTCAGCAGGCTGGGAGGCCAGTGATTCAGATAAAGCTATAATGAAGTTCGTCACTCAAGTTTCGCAAGTTGTCAAACTTGCTGAACGTTAGTGCTAAACTTGAGTTAATTAATTTTTTTGGAGAATTTTTCCACAAAAAACGTATATTTGGGAAAACCATTATAGCTTATGAACTCAAACATTCTCAAACTAATGGTCTGCGCGACCATCCCGGTCGCTCTTCTCTCATGCAAATATGACGAAGAGCCAGTAAAGACTGACTATATCATCAGCCAGTACGAAAACAACGAACTGCCGGAAAAGATTTCATTCAACGGAGGGACATTCAAAGTCAATGTCAAAGTCGATACCCTCACGAAATCCAACATTGAAGTATTCCTCCCGTGGCAATACCGCCTCGTCATCGGCGGAGAGGCGCAGGAGGCAGTGAAAATCGAGAAACCGACCAAGACTTTCGAGGTCAATGTCCCTGAGAACTACACGGAAAGCACAAGGACAGTGGCAGTGGAGGCCATGTTTACCGATATGGAAACTTTCAATGCCAATGGAGACGCCACCCCGGGCGAATGGAAGCAGATTGCCTCAGCAGAGCAGGACTGCGGACTGTTCCTGATCGAAGACTTCTGGTGGGCGAAGGGCAACATTGACCTGAAAGACGGCAAATTCATCATCGCGGAAAAGATGTCAGACCCTGGACTTTTCTTCAAGAAAGGCTCAAGCTACGGCATCAGACCGGTGGACGGCGCCTATGACGGAACAGCCTACACACCGGAGCCAGTCAAGATAGAGATGAAAGACATCCCGTCCGACAGTGACAGCGACGACCCGTGCACCAAGATGAGTCCGGAGCTCAGGCTCCCGACATATATGGAAGCGTATTACCTTTATTATCAGGAAGATACCGACAGCGAGCACTCTCTCGACGGAATCAAGGGAAGAACCTTCAAGGAGGCTCCTGGATATTTCCTGCCATACACAGGAGCAATGTTCATAGACACCGGAAAGATGGACCATCAGTATGACAATGCTTACGGCGGATATTGGATAGACGGAAGGAGCTACGACAATGAGCACATGGTCTATGTCATAAGTGACACATACTCAATGATTTTCTATGACTTGACCAACAACGCGCTCGGTTCCGTGAGATGCGTGAAGAACATACGGCAGCCAAGCTATGTCTCACACAAATTGACACCTGAAAAGCTGGAGGCCAATACCGGATTCGAACTGGAAGCGGAGACTGACCCGGGCGAATTCGCTCTCTACGAGGCCACTCTCATCTCCGATACCCAGGAGGAAAAGACAAGCACCTGCACCCCGAAAGTGACGAAGGCTTCTTTCAATGTCAGTGCGAACACCGAAAAGGCGGACAAGACATGGAAATTGTTCATAAACAACAAGTTCACAGGAAAGACCTTCGTTCAGCCTGCCATTCAGGACTACGCGTTCTATGTATCACATACGCCTGCCAAGAACAATTACAAAGCATTCACGCTCACTGTCAATATAGACACAGACCTCGGAAAAGTCGCAGTGGAGGCCCGCGGTTCGGACGGCAACACATACAGCAAGGATGCCTCAAGGTTCAATCCTGTAGCCGAAATTCCTATTCCGGAGAATACCAAGACTACGGACAGGACATTCAGCATCTTCATCAATGGCATTGACACTGGCAAGAAGGTGGTTCAGGCCGGTGCACCTGCGGCAGACGGCTGGTCTGTAATCTGGAGTACGGGATACCTTACGATAAAAGACGGGGCCTATACTTTTGCAGGACCTAAGGAGCACGGAATGTACTTCAAATGGAGAAGCAAATACGGCATTGACCTCGGACAGAACATAAAGGGCACAAGCAAATATCCGGGAAAGGCATATGGACCGAAAGAGGAAACCATCTCATACACAGCCATTTCCAAAGGCGATACCGACCCATGCTCACTCGTTCTGCCTGCAGGCACATGGAGACTGCCGACTAGTGAAGAAATGACGGAAATGACCAAGGGCGGAAGCGTGGACACAAAAACCGGAGCATACTATACATGTACCGACGGAAAGCAGACCGTATGCCTCATGGCAGGCGGACAGCTGAAGAAAGACGGATCTGGAGTAATGTCCCCGACCAACGTTTTCGTATGGACAGGAACCAAAGCCTCAGACGGAAAATGCCAGTATCTGATGTGGATGTCGTCAGCATCGGGAGTTCCTAAGATTGCCGGACTGACATTGAACGATGCGGCTTTCCAGGTACGCTGCGTAAAGAGCAAGTAGGCATCAGACGCATTATTTTTTCGGCGAATATTGGAAATGAGCCCCAAAAAACGTAAATTTGCGATACATGGATTGAAATGCGCTGTTCGACATGCTGGAAGGTATAAGAAATAATATCGAAAAGTTGATTGCTCTGTACGAAAGCGAGAAGAAACAGAATGAAAAGCTGGTTCTCGAATTGGAACAGAAGGACGCGACGATTGATTCATGCAAGAAGCAGATTGCGGAACTGGAAAGACAAGTGGATAATCTTAAGCTTACAGAAGCCTTCACCGCACCGTCAGGAACGAACTATGATGCGCGGGAGAAGATAGATAAGATGATTACGGAGATAGACAGATGTATCTCCTTATTGGAGAAATAGTTATGGGGCAGAAGATTACGATTCGGATAAACGGGAAGATATATGAGCTGACAGCCGAGTCTCCTGAAAAGGAAGAAATCTACAGGCAGGCTGCGGTTTCTGTAAACCAGATGCTGGGCACATATATGCAGAAGTTCCCCGGAAAGGATCTCTCAGAGCTGATTTCTCTGGTAGCGCTGAATGAGAGCATCGGAAGGCTTACGCTTACGAGGAGGCTGGAAGCAGTGGAGAAGGAAACGGAAATGCTTAAGAAACAGACAGATACTTATCTTGACAATATTGAAAATCAGCCGCCAGCCATAACTCGCTGAAAACAACACGTTCTACGGAACCGGGTGTTCTCGAGCCGGGGATGCGCGGGCCTAGATAACCCTCACGGGGATTCTGCTACGGCAGAACGTAGGATTACTGAACCGGCACGGAGCTCAAATCTTAATATTTAAGATTTTCTGACGGACATGCTGACGGCTTTTTTTTATGACTTACCGGACAAGATGCTTCTACAGACAGCAGAAGTGACTTGTCCGGTTTTCTGTTGTCCGCGATGAACAGGACTGAAACTTAAAATTATAATATATATTCACGTATGAACAACATTTTGATACTCATAGCAGTAGCCTTACTGTCAGCTGCATTCGGAATTGCAGTTTTCATAATGGTTCACAGAATGATTATGAAAGGACGCAAGGACAGCATCCTGGAGAAGGCCGAACTGGAAGCCGAAAACATAAAGAAGGAGAAGATCCTTCAGGCAAAGGAGAAGTTCCTCCAGCTCAAGAGCGAGCACGAAAAGATGGTCAATGAGAAGAACGCACAGATCAAGGACACTGAGAACCGTCTCAAGCAAAAAGAGAACAATCTGAATCAGCAGAACAACGATCTGCTGAGGAAGATGAAGGACCTCGACAACACAAAGGCGACCCTGAAGGCTCAGAAAGAGAACCTTGACAGGAAAGCTGAGGAATACGAGGCTCTCAGGGTAGAGGCAAACAAGCAGATAGAGAATATCGCCGGCATGACCGCAACCGAGGCAAAGAACCTCCTCATGGAGAACATGAAGGCCGAGGCGAGAAGCGAAGCTCAGGCTTACATCAATGACACTATGGATGATGCCAGACTGAATGCCGCAAAAGAGGCCAAACGAATCGTAATCACCACGATACAGAGGACTGCAACTGAAACTGCCATTGAAAATGCAGTTACCACATTCCCGATCGAGAATGATGAAATCAAAGGAAGAATCATCGGACGTGAGGGACGTAACATAAGGGCTCTGGAGGCTGCGACAGGAGTGGAAATCGTAGTCGATGACACACCGGACGCAATCCTTCTCTCAGCATTCGACCCTGTCAGAAGAGAGGTCGCAAGACTTGCGCTCCACCAGCTGGTAGTGGACGGACGTATCCATCCTGCAAGAATCGAGGAAGTCGTTGCCAAGGTTCAGAAACAGCTTGAGGATGAAATACTTGAGACAGGTAAGAGAACTTGCATTGACCTCGGAATCCACGGCATGAACATCGAGCTCGTGAAACTCATCGGCCGAATGAAATACCGTTCATCTTACGGACAGAACCTTCTCCAGCACTCACGCGAGGTTGCAAATATCTGCGCAATCATGGCTTCAGAACTCGGTCTCAACCCTAAGGTCGCCAAGAGAGCCGGCTTGCTCCACGATATAGGCAAGGTCTCAGAAGACGATCCTGAGCTTCCACACGCACTTCTCGGTATGAAACTCGCCGAGCAGTACAAGGAAAGACCTGAAATCTGCAACGCTATCGGCGCACACCACGAGGAGACCGAGATGACTACACTTATCTCCCCTATCGTAATGGTCGGAGACGCCATATCAGGAGCACGTCCTGGAGCACGTCGTGAGGTCATCGAGTCCTATATCAAGAGACTTAAGGGTATGGAAGACCTTGCAGCCGCATATCCAGGCGTAACAAAGAGTTACGCCATTCAGGCAGGTCGTGAGCTCCGCGTCATCGTAGGCGCGGAAGAGGTCAGCGACGATCAGGCAGCAAAACTTTCAGCAGACATCGCTCTGAAGATCCAGAACGAAATGACCTACCCTGGACAGGTGAAGATTACCGTTATCAGAGAGACAAGATCTGTCGCCTACGCCAAATAGCGGAATTTGCTTAAAACATACATGACAACTCTTCAATAAAAATGATCAGGAAATCATTGAAATTCATTGCAGGCATTGCACTATCCATCATGAGTGCAGTGCCTGTTCTGGCTCAAAATTTCGAGCCTACAGTGACCTGGAAGGTATCCCAGGGAAAGAATGACGGTAATCTTACCGAAATCATCTTCGACGGAACCATCGCTTCAGGGTGGCACACCTATGGCATTGACCACAAGGCCTCCCCTACCACGATTGAGTTCACGGATCTCACAGGCTGCACCCTTGAAGGCGGACTGTATGAACTTCTTCCGAAGTCAGACTACAACGGAGACGAGGTTTTCTTCGACCGCATCAAGATTGGTCAGAAACTTATGCTTTCCGCTGACGCTGAAGTACTTAAGGGTACAATCACGACCTCAAGCTGCAAAGACCACAACTGCGGCGCCCCGGAAGACTGGGACTTCGAAATCAAGTTGAAAAAGCCAGAGACAGTTGCAGTTGCACCGGCAGTAACCGGAACCGAAGAAGAGCAGAAGGCAGGAAACTCCATCTGGGGACTCATTCTCGAGGCCATCCTCTGGGGATTTGCTATGCTTCTGACACCTTGCGTCTTCCCTATGGTACCGATGACCATCTCTTTCTTCATGAAAGGTTCGTCGTCGCCTGCAGCAGGCCGATTCAAGGCATTCATGTACGGTCTTTTCATCGTTCTGCTCTACACACTGCCTATCTCCATCATCATCGGCCTCACCTATCTCTTCGGTGGCGAGACCGTAACGGCAGACATATTCAATTGGCTTGCAACGCATTGGCTCCCGAACATCATCTTCTTCATCGTGTTCATGGTCTTCGCGGCATCTTTCTTCGGGGCATTCGAAATCACTCTCCCGTCTTCACTTGTAAACAAGAGTGACAAGAACTCCGACAAAGGCGGCCTTGCGGGAATCTTCTTCATGGCATTGACACTCGTCCTGGTATCATTCTCATGCACCGGCCCGATTGTCGGCTCCGTACTCATAAAATCCACACAGGGCGAGTTCTGGACACCAATGGTGACAATGCTCGCATTCTCAGTGGCTTTCGCATTGCCTTTCACAATCTTCGCGATGTTCCCGTCACTGCTCAAAAAACTCAAGAGCGGAAGCTGGCTCGGTTCCGTGAAGGTTGTCCTCGGATTCATAGAGGTGGCTCTCGGATTCAAGTTCCTCAGCGTAGCTGACCAGACCTATCATTGGGGTCTCCTCGACAGAGAAATCTACCTTGCCATCTGGATTGTAGTATTCACACTACTCGGACTCTATCTCCTCGGAAAAATCCGTTTCGAAGCTGACAGCGAGGTAAAACACATCGGAATATTCAGGCTCTTCCTCGTAATCGTGGACTTCACTTTCGTTGTCTATCTGATTCCTGGAATGTTCGGAGCACCGCTCAAGGCTATCTCAGGCTATCTCCCGCCTATCGAAACGCAAGATTTCGTAATCTGGAGCAAAGCCGACGGCCAGATGACGGCTGCCACTGTCAATGTCAATGCAGATGTCAAGTCTTCAGAAGGTCTCCACCAGCTACCTCTCGGCCTGACAGGCTATTATTCAATAGATGAAGGACTTGCAGCAGCCAAAGCGGCTGGGAAACCTGTATTCATCGACATATCAGGTCTCGCCTGCGTGAACTGTCGCGAGATGGAGCAGAGAGTATGGAGCGACCCGAAAGTTCTCCAGATGCTTAAAAATGATTTTGTAATCGTGGTCCTCTATACAGACGACAAGGCGAAACTTCCTGAATCGGAATGGGTTACCACAAAGACAGGAAAAGTTCTCAAGGACAGGGGCAGGGTCAATGCCTACTATGTCCGCGAGAGATTCGGGGTCAGTGCCCAGCCTAATTACGTGATTCTGGACACAGAAGGCAACCAGGTGACACCGGTCAGAGGATACAACCTTGACATCGACGGTTTCGTAGAGTTCCTCAACTCCGGATTGAAATAAATCATCATATCACATAAAATGACCACGGAAACTGACGTGAAATCTCACAGGTTTCCGTGGTCGTTTATTTAGTTCAAGACCATTCGTGGATTATTCGCCGAACAGCAGAGTCATGTCCTTGTCTATGGCCTGCGCGGCAGAAGCCGGAACAAATTCCCAATGTCCGATGCGCTGAGTATCATTGATCTCAGCCGAATGGATACCATTGGACTTCTGAATATAATCGTAGAGGATGTTGCGTATGTCATCATGACGCGCCACGATACGGTCATCCATATTGTCCGTGTCAATGCCGGCGCCCTTGGAAAGGATATAACCGCCTCCGGCAGCACGATAAGATGTCATGGCCACATTGTACCAGGCATCCATTGAGAACGGAGTCCCGTCAGCCAAGGTGGTGATGCTGACACGGCTTCCGTAAGGCCTGGTTACATCTACAGTATAGACAAGTCCGCCAGCAGAGTCGAAATTATATGGCCTGTTTATGAAATGCCAGTTCTTCTGTCCGGTACGCTGGTCCTCTCCCTCTGCAATCTTCAGAACATGGCCGCCCGGAACATAAGTATTAATCCACGAGTCATAGGAATACTCCAGGCATTTGCGGATTTCATCACCGGTCAGTCTGACTACAAACAACTGGTTCTCATACGGATAGATACTGAACAAATCATTGTAGATAAGCCTTCCGGCATTGATTTCCTTATTGAAGGTCAATGGTGCTGCGAAAGAAACCTGAGCCGACTTCGCCGAAAGGCTCAGTGTATGGATGAGATTCATATACGGACACATGCCGGCATAAGAATCGCGGGTCCTAAGGTCAATGTCAAGGTCGCCCACTTCCCTAAGGGTAAACTTCTTGACAGCCTCGTAATCTGAATGGAAGGCGGCCTCCATCTTTGGGTCAACCCTGTCGGCATTGACCTTTATGAGATCGGCGTTCACGGATTTTGCCAAAACTTTACCGTCTTTCAATGCCAGACGTATGCGGCCATGCCCGATGTTCTGCGCACGGCTGCCAGAATTGATAAGGCAGATGCTGTCCTGCTCTACGACCAAGGCTGAATGGTCATGTGAACAGACCAGAAAATCGACTCCCCTGAGAGATTTCAGGAGGTCAAGCCCCTGACTTTCATAAATGGTCCCGTCGCCCTTCCCTGTTCCTGAGTGAATCGCCACGATGACAACCTGAGGCTTCTCTTTGGCAGAAATCAGGTCCACCTCATTCTGTACCAATGGAATAAGAGACTCAAACTGCATTCCGGTCCAGAGTTTTTCATCCAGCCAGGCCTTCATGTTCGGATTGGTAAATCCCAGTATGGCTATCTTCACTCCATGCCGTTTCAGGATACGGACACTGTCGAAATAAGGCTTTCCATCAGGCTTGACTGCATTGCCTGCGAGAAATGGAATACCATTGGCCTTCAAATCCGCTGTAACACGGTCATAGACATTGTGCCCTGTCTCTACGTCATGATTTCCGACACAGACAGCGTCATATTTCATGTAAGCCGCAAGGCGCGGAAAAAGGTGCGGTGTAACAGTGTCCACATAATTATAATAGTAAGGCGCATTGTCGCCCTGCAGACAGTCGCCGGCATCGACAAGTATGACATTGTCAATGCCAAGAGAATCTCTATAAGCATTGACATAAGTATTCACGGCCATCAGCGACGTACGCCTGGGGCCATCCACATAAGTCGAGTCGAACCACGCGCCATGCACGTCATTAGTAGTAAGCAGGTCGAACTGGAATTCGCCTGTCGGTCTGTTGCCGCACGATGCGGCCGAAAGGATTGCGGCCGATGTGGCAGCAAGTATTTTCGATATATTGTTCATGTCAAATGATAGGATAAACTTCTCACGTTTCGAACTTACGAAACACAACTTGTACCGAAGTGTGCCTTTAGCTCATGGATAACATCTGCTCGACCTATATACGGAAGCCGTTTCTTGTTTACTCTTCTATTCATCAGGTAAAGCCAATGCTGATTGAACTTTTCCCGTGCAAAGTTAATACAATTCCATCAAACCAGATAATCGCACGGACATTCTGGCAATATTGCCACATATTCGTGTATAGACATACAAACAACTCGCTTTTCAAGTATAATTAGACTTACTTCAAATAAAGTTCGGCCCTTCCCTGCGAGTCGATATTAGGCTTATCCGCATAGACAGGCGCAAAATTTCGACCTTCTTGGCAGGCGTGATTCCGGACACATTCACGGTAAGATTCTGAAATTGAGCGCATTACGAGATTAGAGCTAGGGAAGAGATCTGCCAAGACCACCTTTCATTGACACCTCTTGGCAAGAGACTTATCACTTAATCAATTAAGATACAAACAATTACAGATAAATTCACCTGTCAAGAGGGTCGAAAATCGCACAGCGAAACAGACGGCGGCGGACTCCCCTGCCTTTGGCTGTAACCTTCCCACTATCAGGGCGGTTTAGGGACTTGCACCCATTAGAGTATATTCGTACTGGACGAACAAGAAAAAGCACCTACAGAAACTCCGTAAGTGCTTGACTTTCAACATAAACTAGCTAGGGCTTAAACCAGGGACCTCCAGATTATGAGACCAATAGAATGATAGTCTGTGATATTTCTTTATTATAAACTTTTGTTGATAATCAGCGTGTTATCTCTATTTGATATTATGTACCGTATTTCTGAATATCCATGACTCAAATAGTTTGTTTACGCAGGAATTTGTTACATTTCATTATCTTCTTTGATTTTGACAAGCCTAAATTCTGGATATGTTTGCCCTGCTCGGTCTACCATTTTGGCGTAAACTTGGACTTTCACTCTATCAGGGGTAAAAAAGGACTCTGTTATAGCTGTATTCATTTTCGCTGCTTCAATATGATTTTTCTCTAAATAAATCTGAAGTTTATTCATCAAAATTACTGAATATAAAAAAAGACATTGAAACTCATCGAAAGTATAAGTTTTATTTCCTTGTTTTGTCCTAGTATATATTTTCCTAGATTTAATATCTACGTTATATAATGAATGAGCGAAAGCATTACGAATATTTGAATCAAATGCCTTAGCAACAATGTCACCTAAAGAAAAGTTTTTCTTTTGTAATGGGGTTATAATTTTGTTTATGACAAACATATACTTACCATTCTCTGGTATATTGGGATTCCATTGATACCCTTCATTGCACAAAATGCATGACAAGCGATAAAGTGATTTAAGGAAATATGAGGAGTCCCAAAGATGACAATAAATCATCATCTCTATTGATAAATCATCTATACCAGCCTCCCCATCATATTTAAAACCTTCTTTTGAATAGTTACGATTGAGATAATGAAGATAGAATAACTCCCGCGTTTCATCATAATAACGATCAAGTTGGTAATCAATAACACAACTTGTGCCAAAGTGTGCCTTTAGCTCAGGGATAACATCTGCTCGACCTATATAAAGGATATATGAGATGTAATCATCTTTTGCTATTGTTACGAATGAATCTTCAATAGCCTGCAAAATCTCTTCTATTATTTCTTTTATCATTTTTCTTTTGGGCTTCTTTGTTATAGCATCTGCTTATTGTTCAAGACTATCAGCATTCATTAAAAAATCCAACAATCCCATTGTAAGGATTCCGTTTTCATCACGCCATGGTTTTATATCATCTTTTACAATAATGATTTTCTTGAAAGAATCATTAATTCTAAGTAAGGATCCCATTTCTTGCTTACGTTTCTCTTCATCAGGTAAAGCCAATGCTGATTGAATATAGTATCTTTGGTTACCTTCATTCACAACGAAATCCACTTCAAGTTGCTTGCGTTGCCACTTGCCGTCATTGTCGACGAAGCGTTGTTCAACCATACCAACATCTACCTTGCATCCTCTTCGGCGCAGTTCGTTGTATATGATATTCTCCATAATGTGGGTTTCTTCCTGTTGACGTAACCCCAATATGGCATTTCGCAAACCGATATCGGTGAAATAATATTTAGCAAGGCTTCCAATGTATTTTTTTCCCTTAACATCGTATCTTTCAGCTTTTTCTATCAAGAATGCATCTTGCATATAGCCCAAATAGCGACTAATCGTTACGGAATCAATGTTTACCTTCTTTACACTCTTAAAAGTATTCTCCAATTTTGTTGGATTAGTAGGGGCACCTATTCCAGAAGCGATGATCTTGACTAGCTCTTCAAACTCAGCCTTATTTTTAATACGGTGACGTTCTAATATATCTCTCAGATAAACACTTTCAAACAAATTGTTAAGGTAATCGATTTTCTTTTTTTTCTGTACCAAGCGACAATGTATGTGGCAGTCCACCATAAGTGTAGTAGTCTTTCCATGCTTCCGCAGGGGACAAGCCTGTCCCCTCGCAGTACTCAGAAAGAGAAAGAGGATAAAGATGTATCTCGTCTCCACGTCCACGAAATTCCGTAATAATGTCACTCGACAAAAATTTCGAGTTGCTTCCCGTTACATACACATCTGCATTGTCTATGCGTAGCAAGCTGTTCAAGACTTCCTCAAATCGAGGAACAAGCTGTACTTCATCCAACAGAATGTAATATAACTCTTCGTCCGTCATCTTTGCCTTAATACATTTATATAATGGGAGAGGCTCTCGCAAGTTTGCATTCTCAATATCATCAAGTGCTATCTGTATTATATGGTCTGAATCTACTCCTACATCTAACAAGTATTGCCTGAAAAGTTTAAAGAGAAGAAATGACTTACCACAACGCCTAATGCCTGTTACAATCTTTATCAATCCGTTTTGCTTGCCATCGACAAGTTGTTGTAAATAGAAGTCTCTTTTTATTTGCATAATTCCTTTTGTTATACAGTTTTTTTGGCAATATTGCCGCTTTTACCGTGCAAAGTCAACACTATTCTATCAGAATCTAGACATACAACACGGAATTTTTGGCAATATTGCCACTTTTCCCTTGTATTAGATAATGTACGACTCGTTTTCAAGTTTAATTTATGCTTCTACAGCAAGTATGATAGTTAAACAACCTCAAAGAAACTCCATTTATTTGGCAATATATTAAAAAGCCATTACCTTTGCTATCGCTATGCATTTAGGGCAAGCCATGACCGTGATGGTGCTCTTCCTAATTATTTGAGGAAAGTGAGTTTGCCTAACCTTCGTAGAAGGGTTATTCTATTCCGTGAATCGTTGTGTAAGGAGAGTGCCTGTCGGAAAGCACTTGGAATAAATCTTACATGAAAGTCACTTCAGGGGTTGAGACCGATTAGCAGAAGCCCGGTTACCATTCAGCGACAGAAGAGGACAAGATTGCACCGCTGTATATAATGACTTTGCATTTTCTGGCTTATATAAGACAGAAACGAATCATTGTATACAGTGTTTTGTGTATGTATGCCTCACATCGCAAGATTTCTGTAAAGCAGAGGCATGTTGAACAGAAACAATAAAAAGAAATGGTTAAGTTGACTAAATCCATGCCCATTGCCAAGGAACGCACATGCACAGCTTCTATGGTTCTTGACACGCGGACGAACAGGAAGAACGTAAGCGAGTTTCCTCTGGCCATCCGTTTTACGATTGACCGCAAACTATTCTATTATCAAGTTGGGGGTTCTTATAATGAGAAGAAGTTTTCAGACATCTGCAATGCTTCAAAGAGTGCATCCGACAATTATCGCATACAAAAAGAATGGAGAGATACATTCGCAACAAAGTACAAGGATTTGTTGGAGAACCTTAACAAGGGTGGCATATTGACGTATGAAATGGTGCGTCAAGCTGTAGTTGAAGGCAATACTTATACAGTACAAACATCAAATAATACAGAGAAGGCACTATCTTTCATTGGCATATGGGAACAGACAATCCAAGAATTGCGAACCAATGACAATGGCGCTCGCTTCACTACCGCAGAAAGCTACGAGTACTCCTTGAAGTCTTTTAAGAAAATACTTGGTGACGAGACTATAAAAGGCTTCGATGTTAGTGCCGCTGAAATTCAGAAATGGAAAGATGGCATGCATGATGGTGTCATTGGCAAAGGAGGAAAACTTGAAGGAAAGATAAGTGATACCACCGCTGGAATATATCTTCGTTGTTGCCGTGCAGTATGGAACCACTGTGTTAGAGAAGGCTATTTGAAAGACGTTCCTTATCCATTTTCAAACAAGAAAGAGAAAGGACTTGTAAGTATTCCTAAGAGCGCAAAGCGCAGACAAAGCTATCTCAATGTAGAGCAAATGACTGAACTTTACAATCTGTTTGTGACGAAGTCATACCCTACACAATGGTCTGAGGAATATACTAAACGAGCACATTACTCTCTTGGATTATTCCTTGTTCAATATCTATGCAATGGTTTCAATATGGCAGATGCAGGCCGACTGACATACAGCGACTATTATTATCAGACTGGAGGCAAGGCATTCCGATTTAACCGCAAGAAAACGGCAGAGCGCAGTGTAGATGGTTCAGAGGTTATCATTCCGATTATCGCACCATTACAAAATATCTTGAATGAAATTGCAGCCAAGCCCGATCGTGGCGCTTTCGTGTTCCCTGATATACTGAAAGGCGCAGAAACAGAGGAAATGCGACGCAAATATACCTCACAAGAGAACTCCAATGTGAAGGACAGAATGGAAAAGATATGCCATGAGGCTTTGCATTGGGACAAATCCATTTGCCCATCAGGTACATGGTGTCGTCATTCGTTTGCCACCAATCTTCACAATGCTGGTGTTGACATGGATTACATTTCAGAAAGTATGGGACATGCTGTTGCCGACCATGCCATAACGCAAATTTACATTGAGCATTATCCTTTGGATATTCAGATGGAGAATAACACAAAATTGCTAAAGTTAGAAACACAAGCATCCAAAAGAGAAGTATTGCTTGCAAAACTCTCAAATCTGTCAACGGCAGAGCTTGCAAAATTATTGGCATAACACATTATTATATATGTTCAATTTTATAGAGAAGCTAAAAGACTATTCAACAAGACGTGACAAGACAGACATGATTGTTCGTTCTTGGGTATCGGAAAACAATAGTGCCTATGCTGATTTCAAAAGACGCATAGATGCTATTGCTCATGGTGATATATCTGTGTTGGAACAAATGTTCAGATTGGCAAAAGACTGTATACCACAAGAGGCTTTGGATTTGTATGCATGGTTGGGCAATCTTGACAAAGGGTTGAATATAGATGCGCGACTTCGGTGGGCTGGTAAATATACGGACGTTATAATTGAATGTTTGACCAAAAAGCAATCATGGCTTACGGTCAATTTGGAAACAGGTGAAGTGGTGGTATCGGCAGATAGAAAACCGAATTGTCTTACGGTATGTGCTGACACGCCTTTGGATTTATGGAGAAGGCTTCCTGCGAATGTGAAAAGCAATATTGTCAGTGCCGTAGATGTCCTAATTGATGAATGTGAGCAATTATGCAATATTGAAAAAGAAAACCTATACCAAGGAATAGCATTCTTTTCTCAAATATTGTTCTTGTCTCATGCCGCATTTATGGGCGAGTTTCTGGCAAACCTTTATGATAAGGTAATAGAGAAGAAAGAGCCTTTAGCTTATTGCATGTACCACTTTGTAGTCTTTGACCATGGATTGACAAAGATGGCAGAAATACTTGATCACATTCTTTGCAACGAGAATGTCGACCAAAATGGCTTAGTATTGGTAAACTGTTGCATAAGGATGCTTGCAGGACGAAGCATTGAGATGGGAGTGGAGACAAAAGTTTCATGGGAAAAGACTTCCGAGGGTTGTAGTCCTGATATATGGAAAGAAATCGTTTGTGTCATGCACAACATAAAGGCAAAGCAAGGCAACCGAAAGACAATCAAGCCGATTGATGATATCCTCACAGGAGACAAAGAGAATATAAAGCAAGGCATACATATTTTCTTGCATGACAACCAAGAAGATATATGTCTTGCATACCTGCTACGAGCATTGGTTAAAGCTGGGAAAACAAAACCATCTGTCAAACACATGACCTTTCATCGTGCCATTGAAAGTTTTGCAAGATGTACTTTCGGACATGATGTGCCACAAAAGCGATATGGAGAAATAAAAGAAATGAGTTTGACAGGGCAGCAACGAGGGAAAAGTTACAAGAAAGCCAAACAACTAATAGACTATTGGACAGAATATTTTATGATCTGCGGATGATTGGAGAAATCCAGTTATCCGCTTTCTTTTTGGTTAACGGCTGTTGCATAATGGTTGGTTTGTTTAAGGTAAATGTAAACCGACCAATAAGCCGAGACTCCTTTTCTATCTTTGCAAGCGAAATCAATTCTACAGATATGAGTTGAGTTTCAACAACAGTATTATCAACAAAAAGAAACAATATGAATACAAGCATTGACATCAACCAACTCCTACAAAAACCAGTAGCCATGATGACTGGTGAAGAGTTATTCCTCCTTCTTTCAAAAGGTATTGAAAGCAATAATACCAACATGGCGCAGTCCGTTTCCAAAGGAAACTATTATGATATTGAAGGCATTGCCCGGATATTTGGATGCAGTGTCCCGACAGCCAACCGCATCAAGAAAAGTGGTGTCATAGACAAAGCTATCACTCAAATTGGTCGGAAGATTGTTATAGATGCTGATTTGGCACTGGCATTGGCTAAAGAAGCAGGATGCATTCAGTTAAACGGAAAATGATATGGAGGAAGAATGGAAGCATAAGTTAGTGGTGGAAAGCAACGGCAACGTAGCCAAGACCATCAGCAACCTCAGAATCATTTTCACACATGATGAAGAGTTGAGCCAGATTAAGTTTGACACCTTCTGCCAGGACGACTTTTCGTTTAGCAAGAGGTTTCAGAATGTGAATGGCGGAAAGATAGACGAGGAATCGGTCGGGAAAATACAGGATTACTTGGAGCAGACATACAAGCTGCGACTGACGCAGAGCAAGGCTTTTGAGATATTGAAAACAACATCCTCAGAACGAAGTTACAACCCAGTACAAGACTTTATTCTCCAAGAAGATTGGGATTATGTGCCTCGTATCTCCAGAGCTATCATAGATTATTTGGGAGCTGAGGACACACCTCTTGTTCGTGAACAGACAAAGCTGTGGTTTGTTGCAGCCGTCGCTCGTGTGTTTGAGCCTGGGTGCAAGTTTGATAATGTGCTTACATTGCCTGGTCCACAAGGTATAGGCAAAAGTACATTCTTCAGGGCGATAAGCGGAAAATGGTTTAACGACTCATTCTCTTTTGCAAGTGGCGAAAAGGAAAAGGTTGAAACAATTACAAACGGATGGATTATTGAAATAAGTGAGTTAAATGGCATGAAACGTGCCAATGATGCGGAAGCTGCTAAAGCATTCCTTAGTAGATGTAGTGACTATATGCGTCCAGCCTACGGACACAAAGTTATTGAGTTCAAGCGACACAATGTGTTTGCGGCGACAACCAACGAAACCAATTTTCTACAAGGTGACAACGGTAATCGTAGATGGTGGATAATTCCAGTTAAAGGGAAAGGGCATGTGTCTGAATGGTTGCCAAGACTACAGAAAGTAGTCCCACAGCTATGGGCTGAGGCCTACACCTACTATTGGCAAGACACAAAGTTGTATCTCTGTCCAGAATTGGAAGCACAAGCAAATGAAGTACAGATGAACCATTCTAATATCCTCACCGACCCAATACTTGAGGACATCCAAACTTATTTAGAACGTGAAGTACCACTGGGTTACTCTTCATGGTCTATACCTGCACGATTGGCTTATCAGAAAGGCTCGTACATTGAACCTACGCCTACTGCAATGCAGCCTATCAATATGGTGTGTGCTCGGCAGATTATTGAGGAACTTCCTAACGATTTGATTCGACGCAATCCGTCAAAATACACTTCGCAATATGTCAACAGACTTATGTCATTGATTGAAGGTTGGGAACGGTGTGAACAAGAGAAAGTTAAAGGATTGCATCCTGCTTATTGCGATAAGACGGGAAGAGCCAAACATCCTTGGATGAGAATTGGCACACTTCAAGTGCAAATGTCAAAGAAAGAGAAAACTCAATATCAAGAAGAATTGCCGTTTTAATAAAAATAAGGGAAGAAAAGAAAGGCTTCGCATCACTTTTGAAAATCGGCAATACTCTTTAATCTGTCCCTTTCCCCCTAAAGTTAAGCCCAAAAGAATAAAAAGTAAGAAGATAATAATAGTTTGAGCAATAATAAAAGGTAACAAGGGACAATACTTTCTCTTTTCGCCAGCAATACAAATCTTGATATGTAAAGAGAGTTAATCATCATGGTGTACAACCAAACCGATAGCAGTGCTATGCAAGAAATACCAATGTCATACAAACGTACTTCGTTTGTCCGTATGCCAATGGACTTCTTGAACGCTCGCAAGCTCGCATTGGGTTGCACACTTTTATAGAAGCAATACTTGGTATGAATAAGAAAAATATAGAAAAGGAGGCATCGAAATACACGAGCCGCCTGATAGTAAGGCTTACGCCACAGCTTCATAAGGAGATAGCAGAATATGCAGCCCTTTGCGGACTGACCACAAGCGCATACGCACGCAAGCGGTTGGAGGGCAAATATCCCAAACAACGCCTGACTGACAAAGAAATGGAGGCTTTGAACAGCCTTTCGGATGCCAGGGGTGATATACAGAAATTATTCGGCTTCCTCAAATGTCGTCCGCTAACGGAACGTGAGAACATTCTCCGCAGCGAAATCTTCATGAAACGATGGAGAACAAGTGCAGAGGTAATATTGAACCGCATGATTGAGATAGAGAAATACTTAACACAATAGAACATACGACATATATGATAGCAAAAGCAAAGGTAATAAGTCATGGCGCAAATGCCATACATTACTCAGTGGATAAGGACAAGGCAGAGATTGTAAAGACCAATCTCTTGCCCGATGATATTTCCCCAACGGCAATGTGGGCGAGAATGCTTGCCTTGCAGAAGAAGTTTGAAGGCAAGTTGAACCGTTATCATCCGCTCAAGCGTAACATGATACGTATCGAGGTTTCCCCAACCTCGGAGGAAACGCAAGGTTGGACGATAGAGAACTGGCAGAGGTTGGCGGATGACTTTATCCGTGAGTTTGATGCTGTTGACCTTTCAGCCAAGTCGAAGCGCAAGAGTGCAAAGACAACCAACCTCAAAGACAGCCAATATGTGGTTGCACTTCATCGTGACAGCAAGAGTGGCATTATGCACCTTCACATTGATGCGAACCGCATAGACATGAGGGGCAACGTGAACGATGCGCATTATATCTACGAGAGAGCGATGGCTGCTGCCGCCAAGGTTGGGCAACAGCGTGGTTGGAAAGATGCATAAGAGGTGAGCCGCCAAAATAAGGAAGCGATAACCAATGATTGTCTTTCCGTTTTGGCTAAGATGCCGTACTTTGATTGGGGACTATACACAAAATGCCTCACACAAATGGGATATGATGTCAAACTGCAATCCGACAGCAAAGGACAAGTGCGTGGATATGCCATCAAGCGAGGCAACTCCATTTATAAGTCCTCGGAACTTGGCAAAGGTCGTTGTCTGATGCCCTCAAAGATTGAAGGCACTTGGGCAAAACTGCATCATCAAGAATTAGAGGAACCAGTTTCAACTCCAACAAAGAATACCCAACAGCCAAAGATTATGACTGTACCCAAACCCATGCCCACTGCGGACAACTCTCCAAAGATACGTCACTTCGACTTCTATACGGACGAGTTTCATCATTACCCTGTTGATATTCCTCAGAATTGTCTGGATATCATCGACAATAATATAGCTTTGGATGCCGACAATGTGTTTGCCAAGATTGGCGATGTGCAGAAGACCGCCATTCTTCTCTTTGCTGAATACATTGATGCTGCCACAACCATTGCCGCCCAGTCTGGCGGTGGCGGAGGTGGCGCTACCTCAGGTTGGGGACGAGATAAGGACGAGGACGAACTGTCATGGGCGCATCGCTGCGCTATGATGGCTAATCGCCTGTGCAGACCTCGCAAGAAGCAAGGATATGGCAGATAACCGAATGTTCAACCAACAACATTGATACTATGCCGATAGGTAAAAGCAAAATCTCGGATATGGATTTCGGATCTTTCGAGAATACGATTGACAAAAACATTGAAACGGACAAGGCTTCTGACAAATTTGACCAACAACTTCAAGCCTACAAGGATGCTGGCAATACGTTGGCTTCGGCTAAATCAGAACTTGAAACGGCAGCATCTTCTTTAAAGGAAGCAAAGGACAACTTGGATGAAGCCACAGATAAAGCGGATGCAGTTACGAAAGCCATTGACAGCTTTATTGCCAAAGTGAGAGATATAAAGTTCACGACTAAAGTTGATGATGCTGATATAGAAAAGCTAACTGATGACAGAGAGAAATACATATCGGAAGAGTCCAAACTCCTTGAAGACCATCGAAAGGAAAACAAAGAGATTCTCAGCCGCCATTTCTATGATATGTCAAACATGATGTCAAGGAATGAAGGCGTTTGGTTGTCAAATGGTTGGGTGAAGGCTTTTCTATGGGTATTCTTGCCATGCTTCCTTTATACGGTCATTTCGATAGTCTATTTTGCCGCTTCATATATAGACAAGTAATCGTGAGGATGGGGTGATTTGAAATCACCTCATCCCCTTTGGGCTGTCAATTCTTAATATCATCAAATGGTAAAGAATTGAATTTATCAAAATCAGAACTGAATAATTTGTCTTGTATTACACGATACTTTTCAAATTCTGATTCCGCAAAATTTTTAGCAAACTCAGCAGAAACTTTTCCTGCATCATGTAATATTGCATCGCCGCCAGCTTCAAGAATAATGTCTATGCGTTTTGCCCAATCTTCCATTGTCATTGGAATGTGTCGATTTGCCATGCGCTCTGCTAAGTCAAGCACTGAGTTGACAAGTTTTCCCATGTCTTCAAGCTCCACTTGTTTTAGATAGTTTTTGGCAATACTCACATCTGGCTTTACAATTTTTCCATCAGGTGCATTCTCCCATGTAGTCAGTCCCATGTGTTCTTTTTCCGCATTGGCTCTTTTTACTATAAGCTCCGCTGCGGTATGTCCATGTACAGCATAGTGCATCTTATTCTGTACTTTTTTATAGAACAAGCGTGTGGTTGGTGCGTCCTTATTATAGTCAACTGCTGTAGCATATATATCCGTAAGCTTTTGGTAAAATCTTCGTTCACTCAATCTAATCTCACGTATTTCGGCTAACAAATGCTCAAAATAGTCTTCACCGATGAACGAACCATTCTCCATACGTTTTTTGTCTATTATATAACCACGCAAAGAGAACTGACGAATGACATAGGTACACCACTGGCGAAACTGAGTGGCACGGATAGAGTTGACACGATAACCAACAGAAATGATAGCATCAAGATTATAAAACTTTGTCATGTAGTTCTTTCCGTCTGCGGCAGTTGCCGAGTTTTTCTCGGTAACTGAATCTTCAACAAGTTCTCCGCTCTTGAAGATGTTCTTCAGATGCAATCCGATATTGTCTGTTGAACAGTCAAAAAGCTGTGCCATAGCCTTTTGAGTAGCCCATACCGTTTCGTCTTTATATAATACTTGTACGCCTTGCTCCTTACCTTCTGCCACGAAAGTCAAGAACTCTGCCGTACTGTTTCGTATTTCAATTTTCTTTGCCATTACTATTATGTCATCATGTTATTATTGTCCTTTATATTTTCTTCAAATTTCCAGAAGAAAAACCTCTTAACTCTGGTAATTCACGTTGCTATCTCTCACTAATAGCATCAAGAGCCTGTTTTAAAGCTTTTGCCCTTACAGACGTATTGGGTAATTTCAACCGTACATGTCGATATTTTTCTCGTTTATCTGCTAATAGTTGGAACTGAGATGCAGATTTTGTAAAACCTCGATATTTTTTTTAGATGTCTCGTGCAAAGATCTCTCAGTTTATTGCTTTTGAACGGATTGGTAGTATCTCCACCTTCCTTGGGATATATAATGATGCACGGAACAGAAGGAGTCGGTGTGTCTTCGTCAATGTCTTCATATCCTAACTTTCTCAAAATTGTCAGATCGCGACTATAGCCACTCAGTTGTCTAATGACGTATTTGTCAAGCGTCCCTTTCTCATATTTGGGGATATATTTGGTATCTAGTATAGCATTGAAATGTTTCGACTTGTATAAAAAGTCAGGCAGTCCAGTTTCTCCCCGATACTGGTAACTGATTTTCTCTCGATAAGCTTCATGCAACAAACCGTACACATAATGTTCGTATAGTAAAGACATATCGAGCGCAAACGGCGTGACCCTATTCTCCGTGGATTCCACATTTGAGAGACTATAGTCAAAATGCTTTAATATGACCTTCGCCAACCGCATGGCTTCCGCATACTCCCGATAGAGTTTATTGGAGCGTATCTGCCCAATGGAATTGATGTTAATGTCATCGCTCACATAATCAAATTTCGACAGTGCTTTCGTGACCATCTGGTTGACTTTTGAATATACTACATTATTGCGATTTATCTTGGCGACAAATCTCTGAGAGAAAACAAGGGCTTTCTTTAACAGTCTGTTCTCTGGAGTATCTACTGAGTAGTCAGCGTATTCGCAATAAATACGGTCGTATCGTTTTACGGCGATATTGATGCGTTCGTTTTTGAGCATCTTGGTATGTCCCTTCACCTTCTTAAGGTTCTCTTGGCGCAGAACATATCCATTTCTTAACGATTTGATTCTGTTTACCACTCCTATGAAATGAAACACGATAAGTGGACTAACAACACTGCTCAATGCAGGGGCTACAATGGCAGGCTTCTCCTGATCAATGGAATAGATTTTGGAAAACGAATCCACCGCAAGGTCAGAGCAGAAGCATGTCATAAACATGCGCAGGAAATCGATTTTCTCCATTCCCCGTTTTGCCGTAACCACCAATGCTTCTTGCTTGTCAATCCATTCTGCTCCAATTTTGAATGAGGCATAGTACCCCCATGCACTATTATCCATAGGCTTATCCCATTGAATGAGTTGAAGGTTATCGTACCTTTCGCTTTTTTCAACGGGTAAATCATTCTTGCATAGTTGTTCGTGTTCTTGGAGTTGTATCATTCTATTCGTCTTCTTCGTCCTCATCGTCTACTATCTGCACGGGTTGGAGGGACGCCCAGGCATCGAATGCCTTTTCTTTCTCTTGGTCGTTCACGGTCAGGATGCCGTCATTGATATATTCAGCGATGAGGGGTATTATTTCAAATTCCACCTTGCATTGTAGTTCTTCTTTAGAGGATGCCATAAAGTAGCTGTGCCCCACCATCAGGTCGTCAATGCACAAGTTGCCACACAGATGTTTTGGATTTGTGATGAAGGCTTTGATATTGTTAAACAAGTCGATGGCTATTGCTTTCAAGTCGTCGTTGCCCAATTTCTCATAATGTTTGACTATCACATTCGGGTCAGACTTTAACGTCACAAATGCAAAGCGGCGACGGAGGGCATAGTCAAGCGTCCCCGTACTTCGGTCTGTTGTGTTCATTGTGCCTATGATGTACAGGTTGCTTGGCACGCCAAACAATGTCTTGGAGTATGGTAATGTCACTTTTATGGGGTGATTGCCTTTGTCTCGTTTGTCCGCTTCAAGCAATGTAATCAGTTCACCGAATATCTTGGAAACATTTCCTCTGTTTATCTCATCAATGATGAGTACCACTGATTTGTCTGTCTTGGCGTAATATTCTTTCTTGACCGCTTCAATGAAAGCCTGAGCATATTGCTGCCAATTGTTCTCACATCCTTTTCCCAAGGCTTGAGCCTTGATTTTCTCGATATTCAGTGGAGACGGAGAGTAACTTTCCTCACGTTGGCTTGTAGAGTTTGTACTTCTACTGCTGACGGTCTTGTTCCCTTCGTTCCACCATACATACAACGACGATTTCCCGGTTACCGTAGGTATTTCCCGACGGTTCTCGAATCCCTTTATTTTTTGCAGGTAATCATCAATGCACTCTATAATATCCTTGCTGTCATCGGTCACCACTGCGTTGCATGCTCGTTTGAAGATGCCGTCTTCGGGCTCGTAGGTCACGCCAAGATTTTCGCCTTTCTCATTCGTCTGAATGCGAGGTTTCAAACCTTCGACGAAATCCTCATAGTCAAGAGACTGATGGAATGTCGTGAAGAATATGCGGTCGTCCTGCAACTCTTCATATTTCTTCATTACTTCATCGTGATTGTCTAGGTCTACTCCGTCTATACCAAGCACACTGAGCGCAATGGCTGCCGTATTATAGGTCTTGCCAGTGCCTGGCGCACCTTGAAGAATTATGTTGTGCTTGGATTTCAGCAACTTTGCAGTATTATTAATGAACATATATTTCTTATAGTATTGTTTTTCCAATTCTTTTATTTTGTCTTGTGCAAACTTAGCGTCAACTTCGAATATTGACTGTTGAGTATTGCCTGCTAAAAGAGCAGATTGGCATCCGGAATTATACACGGTTGAGTCGTTGTCATAACAATGCCATTGGTCTACAGATACTCGCTGCCCCCAATTTTCTTCTCCATCTCTTAAGTCTTCATAGAAAGCTGGAGCATCTTCAAAACATACTATGCCATCATTATAATCATATTGTCTTAGGGACACTATGTTCTGCAGATTTGAGATTTGACGGGTTTGAAATGGACATCTTACCACAATCCCATATGCATATATTATATTGTCAAAAGTAAGCAATAGCACATCACCGACTCTTATTTCCTTTGCTATATTCAGCAACTGGGTGACTATGTGATTTCTTTGAATGTCGTATCGCTGTTGCATAAGCCACAGGTTGTTCTCCAATGCATAATCCCAGTGGTTGTCGTCTGAGAGACGGGCAATCCAATATCTACGAACTTTAACAGCGGAACAAGACAGGATATCGTCTACCGTTGTATCTTTGCTTATCCAATATTTCTTTGCCCCCACAACAATACCGTATTCAGACATGGCTTTTTGTAACAAGGCATCAAGTTTGACATCCTGTACTTTCTGATAGAAATTCTTTATCTTGTTGTCAGTCTCGGTGCCATTGCCTGGGTTGGCTTCATGCTTTTCCATCGTGTTGTCAACATATCCGACAAAACGACTTGGAGCAAAGTATATTTGAGAATCTACAACTTCTATGACATAGTTTTTCCCTTGGGACATCCTTTGGATAGCCCAGTCTTTATGCTCGCTGTCCACCTTACCATCGAGGTAAGAATAAAGCGTTTTGATGTTTTGGACTATATCTTCGCGCGTTTCTATGAAATCGTTTCTATCCATAAGCGTTTATTGTTTTACAAATTTCACAACACTATAATTTAATGTCTTTTATAAAATAGAGATGCGTTATCTCGTTGAAAGCGGATGTATGCAGATTTATTCTTTGAATGTCCATGTTATAATGTTTCTTTGTTTTCTTTCTCCTCACTAAATGCCTTTATCTCATCAGCAAGGACTTTCTGTAATTTCTCTTTCGGTACTATCAACTGATAATCCGCCACTCCAATAGGTTTTCCCATATCTTCAAGTGCGAGTTCCACCTCTACACGGTCTTTCTCCGCACAAAGTATGATTCCTATGGAACGGTTCTCGTCTGCGCCACGTTCAAGGCGGTCAAGCAGAGACAGATAATAGTTCATCTTACCTGCATACTCAGGCTTGAAAGCACCTATCTTCAAGTCAACGGCAACAAGACAGCGAAGCCCTCGATGGAAAAACAGCATATCCACCTTGCTCTCCTTGCCGTTATATTCCAACACATGTTGGTTGCCTATGAACGTGAAGCCATTGCCAAGTTCCATAAGAAAACGGGTGATAGCTTTTACAAGACGGTCTTCAAGTTCAAGCTCCAAGATAGGACTTGTTACTCCTAAGAAACCAAGATTGTAGCTGCTGCCAAACACCTCGTTGGCATACTGCGCTTGTTCGGCAGGAAGAGTTCGGTCGAAATTGTTGTCTACTCGTGCCAATGCCTGCGTCTCGTACATATTGAGTTTGATGGCATTGAGCAGCAAGTCACGATTCCAGCCTTTGGCTACCGTTTCCTGTGCATAATAGAGCGTGGCATTGTCATCCAGTCCCTTGTTCAATAGCAGTAGATTGTGTGACCATGGCAAAAGTGCTACGGAGCGTAGCAGTTTCTCGCCATGTTCAGCATAACGCTCATAGAATTTCTTCATGTTCCAAAGTTGGCGTGGCGAAACGCCCATCTTGGGGTATCGTTCTTTTAGGTCTGCCGACAATCTTTTCACAATGTTGTCACCATACCCGCTTTCGATCTTGCGTTCATGAAGCATTTGACCAATCTCCCAATAGGCGGTAGAGACATAGCCATTGACGTGTTTGGCGATCTCTGTCCGTGCATGCTCAATTACTGCGACAGCATGTCGCAGTATCTCTGCATAATCACCGCTCCCGATTGAGAGTCTGTTATCTTTATTGTCCGTTGTCATTTTATCAGTCTATGTTATCTTCCCTGAGAAGGTCAGTCACTTCTACTTCAAGCAGTTTGGCTATCTTCATAAGATTGCCCAAATCCGGTTGACAAGTATTAGTACACCATTTAGAAATAGTGGTTTTGTCCTTTCCCAGTTGTTCGCCAAGCCATTTGTTTGTTTTCTTCTTTTCTGCAAGAACAACTTTTAGCCTGTTTAATTCTTTATTTGCCATATTCAGATGTGAATTTGAATGCAAAGATAACTATAAAAGACTACAATCTCGCATAAACGTATTGAAATTTACGTTTATTTAGCAACTTGATGAAAAATACTCAACACAGGCTAACTTGTATTTCACTTTAGGTAAATCAGATATTGTGTAGGACGTTACTCGTAAATTGCTTATTTCTGATTCATGCATGGGTTATTGAGTTTCATGGAATATCATTGCGTAAACAGGCTCAACTCAAATAGTTTGTTTACGCATTGTTTACGCAGCTATACGAAAAAAGCGGTTACGAAATTCGTAACCGCTTCATTCTTAGCGTGGACCAGATAGGGCTTAAGCCAGGGACCTCCAGATTATGAGACCGGTAGAACAAATAAATCCATTCCCCGAGGTGAGGGATTCAGTGAACGTAACGTGCTCATACATGCTATATGTCGCGATGTTGACAAGGCAGTTTTATCAACCATTTGAGGGGTTCACGAACGCAACGTGCACACATGCCGGAATCAGATTCCAAAGAGCGGGCCATCATATCCGGAAGTGCCGCGTTTGCGGTCCCGCCTGGAAATATTCCTTCTGACCGCACGTCCGGTCGGATGGGAAGGGTTCAGCAGCTTGTCCAGACTGAAAATCAGGGAGAGTTTCTGCTGCATTCCGGCGTACTTGAATCCGTCCGGGAAATGTGAGACAATCGAGAGCCTGAGATCCAGAAAATCAGCGATATGCGGCTGCCAATACACCTCAAGTCTGTCATAAAGATGCCAGCCGCTGTCATTGACCGGAGTCACCCTGTAGAAAGGAGAACCGGAATAAAGGTTATTGCCGTATTTGAAACCGCCGTCGTCCACATAGTTGTAGAAAGGCATCAGGTCCTTGCCGTAGTAAAGCCTGTTTTCAATGCCGACATTCCAGTTTCTCAATGACACTGTAAACTCCCCTCCTCCGGGATTGCTCTGACCATCCTTCTGACGCCTGTCCTGCTGCAATGACTGGTACCAGGCCAATGTTGCAGAAATGTCCTGCCAGCCGCAGAATTTTTCAAAACCAAAACGGACAAATGGCTGGACCATAGCATCATCCACGACGCTTCCATACTCGGCGGCATTGGCATAATGATGATATTTGAACGCCAGGCCGGCGGACACGAAGTCATTGAAAATATACTTTCCGTACCCGAAGGCATTGAACTGTTCCCTACGATAAGAACCGTACTGGCCGTCCCAGTCAAAGGCAAGTTCAAGGTAAGTCTTTGGTCCATGGGCCTTTATCAATGCACCTTCGAGATTATTGTCATAGAATTTCAGGGAATCCGAGAAGAAGGCCTGCGAATAATCGCCTTCCGCAAGGTGACGCGGAAAAATACCGGCGTAGCCCTTCACGTTCCACGCCCCAAGGTTCGCGTCAATGCCATAGTACATGGTAATTTCCCGGAAGAGACGCGTGTTCTCCAGCCCCCTGTCGCACTCCGGGCTGGCCGCTACCGCAGAAGGATGACGACCGAAGTCTTTCATCACGTCAATGCCGGCCATCAGCTTATGTCTGACATTGGCGTTCTGCCTGACCTGAAGGCCCACTGAAGGAGTGAGTCTGGCACCGTAAAGTGTCATTGACTCAGTGAATTGCTCTTTTCCGCTGTCGAATTCGCGGTTGTCGAACTTATAGTCGAAATAGGCGTCGTAGATGAACTTCACTCTCTTTTCTTTGGGCTGGGGCTCAGGCATTCCGAACCCCCAGGAGAAGAAATCCTGCGCACTGGCATTGACACAGAAAAGGATGGTCGCAGCCGCAAAAATTTTCAAATTCATGATATGTTTTGTCGTATTGCACAAAGTTAGTGAATCCTGACTTGTAGGTCAATGATAATTTGAGTAATTTTGTTCGATTTTCACATACGTGTCGACAACCGCAAAACACGTCTCGCGGGATATCGATCCGGTGACATTGAATGAAGACATAATAAACACTCTAAATATCTATTATCATTTATGACAAGAAGCAAATTATTTTTGGCGATACTGCTCATGTCCATTTCAGCATTGGCATCGGCAACAGTGAAAATCATACCGAAGCCGTTGGAAATCAAGGAGTTATCCGGAAAAGTATCTCTTCCGTCAGAGCTTACTGTCTCAGCACTTGAGAATGACAACATGGTCGATACTTATATAGAATTGTCGTCTGGAATTCTGAAAAACAATGGAATCACCTTGAAGAAAGGCGGACGCAACTCGGTTGTGAGACTCGCGGTTTCGGATAAAATCAATGACAGAGGGGCGTATATGATCAATGTCGGCAAGCGCCACATCGACATCATGGTACATGAGCCTTATGGCGGATTCTATACTCAGGATGAAGTCAGGGAGGTCGCATGGTCTGCCCCTGCAAGTCTCTCCGGATATCAGGATTTCCTCAGCCGTCTGACAGGTTCGCTTATTCCTCTTTATACTTCTGCGGGATGGCCTTTCGCGAAGTATTATGAAGAAGATTTGAAGTAATAGGCATTTGGTATGATCAAGTTACAAACTCCGGTGGAAATTAAGGAAAGCAGCATTAAGATAGGTTTCGGTGATGGTATCCTGCTGCTTGGAAGTTGTTTTTCGGATAACATCGGCAACATAATGAAGGACATGGGCTTCAACGTCATGGTGAATCCTTTCGGAACGCTGTACAATCCTGTCTCCGTCTGCAATTCGATACGACGTCTGGATTCGGCCGTCCCTTTCAGCGAGGACGAATGCATCCAGATGGGTGCCGGTTCTGAGCTTTTCTGTTCGTTCAGCCACCATACCGCAGCGGCGAGGAGCACGAAGGAGGAGTTTGTCAATGATGCAAATGCTTCGCTGTCAGCGGCTTCGGAGTTTTTCAAGAAGGCATCCACCATCATCGTCACTTTGGGTACCGCATGGACTTTCCGTGTCAATGCCACCGGAGAGATTGTGTCGAACTGCCTGAAGCGTGATGCCAAGGAGTTTACCCGGGAGTGCCTTTCTATGAAGATGTGCGAGGTTCTTCTCAATTCTCTTGTGGAGAAGTATCCAGACAAAAATTTCTTTTTCACGGTCAGCCCGATACGTCACATGAAGGATGGTGCGCACGGCAATCAGCTGAGCAAGAGCACTTTGCTCCTGGCCGAAGATTCAGTCATCAGAAAGCATCCTGACCAATGTTGCTATTTTCCGGCTTATGAGATTATGATGGATGAACTGCGTTCATACAGGTTCTATGCTGAAGACATGGTTCATCCTTCTGCTCAGGCCGTAAATTACATCTGGGAGAGATTCTGTCAGTTTGCATTGGCAAAGGATGATTTTCCTCAGCTTGAAAGGAACCGCAAATCTTTTCTCCAGTCCCGTCACAGGCCTATTACGGATAAGTAAATCAGGCTGCGCACTTGGGAGACACTGCTTTTGGAGCCAGCATGGGCGAGGGCAAGGAGGCTGACCCAAAAGGGTTGGTCTCTTTTTTATATTAGGGTGTCGTAGAGTTGT
>OHGS01000224.1_pt1 | contig 31893 bp, 26 predicted proteins | sample 1567831 | NCBI WGS metagenome assembly OHGS01 (sample SAMEA3879596, study PRJEB24766) | human gut metagenome | biome: human-associated habitat; feature: feces | place: USA | collected 1985/1987
TACCAAACAGCTTAAAAATGTAGGCTAGATTGGGAACGTTAAACTGGACACCCTATATCGAAACCTTTACGGTGCTCAAAGATGCTTCGGCCACAGCTATTTATGGTTCGCGTGGTTCGAACGGTGTGATTATCATTACAACCAAAAAAGGCCACAAAGCCCAAAAACCAACTGTGAGCTACAATGGCTATGCCTCGTTCAGCATCAAACGCAATACGCTGGATGTGATGAACGCCGACGAATATCGCTCGTTTATCAATAGCTATTACGGGCCGGAATCTGAAGCAGCCAGCAAACTCGGGCCGCTTACCGGAAAAGGTACTGACTGGCAGGACGAAATTTACCGCACAGGCGTGAGCCACGATCACAGCATTACACTGGCCGGCGGGCTTAAAAACATGCCGTACCGACTGACGCTCGGTTACACTAATCAGCAGGGTATTTTGCGAACGAGCGACTTTGAACGATATACAGCCAGCGTGAATTTGAACCCCACGTTCTTCGATGATCATTTGAAGTTTAACCTGAACGGTAAACTCATGCAGGCAAATACACGCTATGCCAACACAGGAGCGGTAAGTTCGGCAGTTCGCTTCGACCCTACGCAAACGGTGCGCAGCTATGACGACAAATTCAATAACTTTGGCAATTATTTTCAGTGGGTTAAGGATGGCTCGGAACTGAGCGACCCTACTTGGTCCTACGTCTTCGAACGCAATGCCGTGAAAAACCCGGTGGCATTGCTCGATTTGCGTGACGAGCGTGCCAAGTCGAAATCGTTTGTTGGTAATATCGAGGCCGACTACAAGGTGCATGGCTTTGAAGACCTGCGTCTGCATGTGAATGCCGGTGCCGATTACTCAACGGGTAAACAAACGCTGTGGGAAAGTCCGGCTATTGGCAGTGAAAATGTGTACTACGGCAGGTATGGCTTTGAGAAAATCGATAAATACAACCTGTCGCTCAATGCCTACGCGCAGTACTTCAAGGACTTCAACGAGAATCACCACTTCGACATCATGGGCGGTTACGAATGGCAACACTTCCACCGTCAGGGCAAAAGCGATTACTATGGTCTGTACCCCGAAACCACTACGAAAACTGACGATGCAGGCAACAGTCTGGCAGGTACGCGTTACAATGGCAGTGGCAGCAACTGGAAAACAGAACATTACATCGTCAGCTTTTTCGGTCGTGCCAACTATACGCTGCTTAACCGATACCTGTTTACTGCTACAGTGCGCTACGACGGTTCGTCGCGTTTCAAAGATCATTGGGCACTATTCCCCTCGTTTGCCTTTGGTTGGCGCATCAAGGACGAGAGTTTCTTGAAGGATGTTGATTTCCTCAGCGAATTAAAACTGCGTTTGGGCTATGGTCAAACCGGACAGCAGGAGGGCATCGGCGACTACAATTACTTTGCTTCGTATAATACAAATGTGACTCCCGACTCCTACTATCCCATTCTTGGCAATGGCATTCTTTACCGCCCGAACGCCTACAATGCCGACCTTTCGTGGGAAACCACTACGACTTACAATGCGGGTATTGACTTCGGCATTCTGAAAGGTAAACTGAGTGGTAGCATCGACTATTATTACCGCAAAACTACCGATTTGATTAACACCGTGTATGTTTCGGCCGGTTCGAACTTCCGCAATCAGGTGACTTCAAACATTGGTTCGCTTGTTAATAAAGGTGTGGAATTGGCTTTGACCTACAAACCGATTTCGACCAAAGACTGGTATTGGGAAATTACAGCCAATGCTACATACAACAGCAATGAAATAACTGAATTGATAGGCAAAGAAGGTTACTATGTGCCGACGGGTGGCATTTCGACCGGTATCGGAAACTATGCCCAGGCTCATGCCGTGGGGCATCCCGCCAGTTCGTTCTATGTGTACCAGCAGGTATATGACGAGGCAGGCAAACCCATTGAGGGCGTGTTTGTTGACCGTAATGCCGACGGCCGCATCAACGAGGACGATAAGTACTTCTATAAAAGCCCGATGGCACCATGGACAGCAGGTTTGAGTACCCGTTTGCAGTATAAGAATTGGGACTTCGGCTTCTCGCTCCGCGCCTCGTTTGGTAACTATGTGTTCAACGACACGGAAGCCGGATTTGCCAATGTTTCAAAAACCTATGACAACTCATTTGGCTATTTGCAAAACCGTCCGATGTCAAGCGTGGCACTTAATTGGAGCAGCTACGATTATGCCTTGTCCGACTACTTTGTGCAGAATGCTTCGTTCCTCAAGTGCGACAACATTACGCTCGGCTACAGTTTCGAAAACCTGTTTGGTGGTGCCCGCTACAAAGGCATTAACGGCCGTGTGTATGCTTCGGCCTCAAATGTGTTTACCATTACGAAGTATGACGGTATCGATCCCGAAGTGTTCGGTGGCATCGACAACGGACTTTATCCGCGTCCCATGAGCTTCCAAGTGGGTTTGAACTTGAAGTTTTAGAGGCTGTTGAGTAATGATTTCTCTCACTTTCAAAAAACAAAGAGATGCGCGACAGTTTCATATAGTAGCCATTTTTGAAATCTAACCGAAACTATGATTACAAAATATATCAAACATATCTTACCCGTAGCAGCTATTGCGCTGACTTGCGGTATGAGTTCGTGCGTGGGCGATTTGGACGTTACGCCTATCGACCCGTCGACTAATATGACTCCCGACGCTAACGGACTTTTCAATAAATGTTATGCCAACATGGCCATGGCCGGACAAGGAGGTGCCAATGGTGATTGCGACGTCGACGGACTTGACGGTGGTACCACAGGTTTCATCCGCCAGTTGTTCAACGCCAACGAACTGCCCACCGACGAAAGCATTTGCTGCTGGGGCGACGAAGGAATTTCGGCTTTCAACTACGGACAATGGGGGGCCACGCACCCGATGCTTAAAGGATTTTACTATCGCCTTTACTTTGGTGTGAGCGTGTGCAACCAGTATTTGGAAACTTGTGGCAACCACGATGCCACAATGACGGCCGAAGTTCGCTTTCTGCGTGCCCTTTACTATTATTACCTAATGGACAGTTTCGGCAATGTACCCTTTGTCACGAAGGTGTCATCGGAAAAAGCTCCCCAAAAGCAACGGGCTGAAATGTACGCCTGGATTGAGAGCGAACTGCTCGATTGCGAAAAGCAAATGAGCGATCCAAAGGCCAAAAATTCGAAAACCGAGGGCTACGGACGGGCCGACAAAGCAGCAGCCTGGTTGCTATTGAGCCGTTTGTATCTGAATGCCGAGGTGTACACCGGTAAGGCTGAATGGCAGAAGGCTGCCGATTATGCCAAAAAGGTGATTGATTCGCCCTACAAACTGTTCAAGCAGGGAAACGAAAAATACAGTGCCTACCAAATGCTGTTTATGGGCAATAATGGCGAAAACGGTGCCAGTATCGAAGCCGTTTTGCCTTTGTTGCAGGATGGTATTACCACTACGAGCTGGGGTACCTCGCTCTTCCTGATAGCTTCGACCTACAAGGCCGACGAAACTCCCGGACGAGGCACAACTGAAACTTGGGGCGGTAACCGTGCCCGCAAGGAGTTTGTTCAGAAATTCTTCCCCGACAATAATTGTCCCTCTGGCACAATGGCAGAAGTGTTGGCTGTGGCTGGCGACGATCGTGCGCTGATTTACAGCAAGAACCGCACGCTCGACATCGACAATGTCGGAGAATTTACCGAGGGTTACAGTGTTTCAAAGTTCAATAACATTTATTCCGACGGTAATGCTGCCCAAAACACGCAATTTGTCGACACCGACTTCTTCCTTTTCCGTGCTGCCGAGGCTTACCTGAATTACGCCGAAGCTACTGCACGACTTTCGGGTACGGGCAACACAACGTCTGAGGGTACATACTACATCAACGAACTTCGTAGCCGCTCACATGCAAAAAATCAAAGTGTTTACACGCTGAACCAAATTTGCGATGAATGGTCGCGCGAGTTCTATTACGAAGGCCGTCGACGCATCGACCTGATTCGTTTTGGCAAGTTTGGCGGAAACTCTGACTACAAATGGCAATGGAAGGGCGGTACGAAAGAAGGTTCGGGTTTCGAAGCCTATCGCAACATTTACGCTTTGCCCGAAACAGACTTGAATGCCAATCCTAACCTTGTACAAAACCCCGGATATTAAGCTGATTCTTCGGAAGGCAACGCCTGCTAAAAAGGCGTTGCTCACCCGATGAAGCAAACAGACGTTTCTTATAACTTTGAATAAATCATGAAAAAGATATTTCCAACCGTTCTCCTGCTGCTTGGCAGCCTGTGTGCCTTTACGGCCTGCGAGGATGACCGCGATGATAACCCTACACTCATTCAGCCTAACTCATTCCTGATGAATGTTCCGGAAAAGGCCGAGCAGGGTGTAGATTTGAAAAATACCGATTCAATCAGTTTGAGCTGGAACCGCCCTGTCTATACCTCGAATGGTTCGGCTGTAGTTACTTCATTCGAAGTGCAGGTTTCGGCTACCGGTTCGTTTACCACTTCATTAGCCGAGGCTGAGGCCGACGAAAATGGTAGCAAGGTGGCTGACTATGCAACATTGGGCGAAGCCACCACGCAGTGTGCCACCAAAATCAAGACTGAAGAACTGAACAAAACGCTCCTTAAGCTCCTCAAATGGGATGCGCAAAATATTCCGGCAGCGTACGAACTCAATTTACGTATTGCCGCTTCGGCCGGAGGACATAATCCCGTTGTGTCCAATGTGGTGAAGTTGAAAGTAATGCCGTATTACATTGCATTGGAAAAGGCTCCTGTCGAAATGTGGTATCTGATTGGCGGTTGCATTGGTGATGGTAAATGGAACAATGCGCTGAATGCCGTAGGAACATCAATTTATCCGCTTTCAGTAGTCGACGGTTACGAATACGACGAAAAAACGGGTAAAGGTATGCTCACATTTACTGGCTACTTTACTACCGACGGATTCAAACTGATTCAGACTCCTGGTAGCTGGGATAACCAGTGGGGTACTTCTGACGGTGCGCTCACCGGTGTGAAAAACGCTGGAAATTCAAAGAACTTCATCGTGCCGTCCAACGGCTATTACACCCTGACGCTCGACACGCGCAACGACCAAATCAAAATCGAAGCAGCTGACCTTGCTGCCACGGTTTACCCGACGATGCTCATTGCCGGCGATTTCAATGGATGGAACACCGAAACTGCCATGAAGCCTGTGAATACCACAGCTTCAATGACCGGACACAACCATGTGTGGACCTACACTATCGACGCAACCGCAGGTCCGACTACGGCCAAGTTCCTTCAGCCCGGATGGGCACCCAACTGGGGTGGCAGTGCTTTCCCTGCCGGTTACGGCAAGGATGGTGGCGACAATATTCCTGTGGCTCAGGGAAAATGGGTGGTTACGTTTAACGACCTCGATGGAAGCTATTGCTTTACGGCACAGTAATTGACGATAAGGGTGGTTCTGATAATTTTGATAGGTACAAATTGACCTGTCAGAATAATCAGAACCACCCTTTCAGTTTTTTTCCAGATTCAGCCAAGTTGTCAGCTTGGCGGTAGTTCATAGGTTTGTAAGAATTTGACCTACGTATTTTCCTATGTTGTAAATCAGTAGCAAAGTCAAAGCAGCTATGCCGATAAGTATGATTGTTCGTGTAAAATCGTTACATTCAATTTTCTTTACTACTTTTTTAAAAATATTCGTTGCATTCATGTTTCATTCGTTGTTATTTGTGTATGGCATTTTTTCGGCAAGTCATAGCGCATCAGCATCCTTCGAAGGGAGCAGCAGGGCTTTCTGTTTTCAGTATAGGAAATGTCTTAACTGGCTGGACAGGTTTGTCGGGTTCAGCAGGTTTGTCGGGTTCAGCAGGTTTGTCGGGTTTTGTGGGGTCATCATCGTTGATAAAGCCAAATTCCTTGACGTTTTTGACGCCCGGAGCAGCGAAATACTTTTGCTTGATGCCCCCAACGTATATAGCCCTTCCCAGGTTTTCGGGATGGTCGAGCAAGTTTAGTTCCTCGCGTGCCTCAGTGCCCTTGGTCAGTTGTACGGCCGCACAGCGTTTCGGATCGGTTTCGTCGGGGTAATCGGCTATCACCAGGTTGCTTGCCTCGGCATCAGTAGTGCCAAACACCATGTTCTTGATACTTCCGGGAACGGGGACGAAGCCCACAATATAGCCCGCCACATATACTTCGGTGCCATCGGCCACATCGGGTAGTTGACACACATTCAGCGCGTAGTCGTCGGGATTGTCGGTGGGAGGCTGGTTATGGTCGTCACCGCCTTCATCGTCTGGTTTTTCTGTTTGATCATCCGTCAGCTCAATTTTGCCACAGCTCGGCAAGAGTGGAGCAAACAGGCAAATGCAGAGTGAAAGGATTATTGATTTGAAAATGAACTGCATATCGATTCAGGTTTTGCTTCGTTAGCAGCAAATGTACTTATTTTTTGGATTAAAAGCTGAATTCATGACGCAAAAAAATCCCGTCAGGTATCATCTGTGTTACCTGACGGGATTTTTTTTGCTACGATTGCCACACGCGTGGCAGATTCAAGCGTATGCTTTCAGTGCAAGGTGTCAGAACTGCTTTTTTTGCCAGTTTCCGAATTTCAAATAGATAAACGAGAAAATCAGGGCAAACACGGCATAGACGTGTTCGCTCAGCCAGCAGTAGGGCAGGCTTACGCGGAAGTGGAATATGACAATGCCAATGTAAATGCAGTAAATGAACAGGGCTGTGGCTTCAATTACCAGTGCTGTGCGCGTGTTGCCCGTTCCGCTCACGGAGTGAAACAGAATTTGAGCTGGAATGGTAAATATGTAGGATGACAGCATCACATAAAGTGCTCCACGAGCAGTAGCTTTCAGCGCAGCGTCGTTGGTAAATATGCTCATAACCGCATCGGGGAAGAAACCAATTACGGCAATTAGCGGGGCAAGTACCACAAAGCCCATGCGCACCACGCGGTTCTGCATTGGGCGTACGCTTTCGATGTGTCCGGCTCCAATAAGGTTGCTCGTAAGGGTACTGGCTGTTGAGGCCAGAGCTATGACGGTCATGAAGGTGAACGAGGAAATGTTTCGCACAATGTTGGTGGCTGCAAGGCTGCTTTCGCCCAAGTGTTCGACCGAGAGGAAAAAGAGAAACCAAGTGGCCAGCGAAAGGAAGTTTTGCACCATGGTCCACACGCTGATGCCGAGAATTTTGCCTAACAGGTTAAAGCGGAACCGGGGCAGACGGTTGAGTGCATACTGGGCGTAAGGAATGCGGCGGCAGGTATAAACGATAAAGAATAAGCTGCTAACCATTTCGGCCAGACAGCTACCAATGGCTGCTCCGGCTATGCCTAAGGCAGGCAAACCGAATTTACCGAAAATGAGTACGTAGTTAAACACTACGTTGCTCAACACCATGACTACGGAATTCAGCGTCAAGGTTCGGGTTTGAGTGGTAGCTACATAAAAGGCGCGAAACATGACGTTGATAAAGGCGAAGAAAAAGCCAAATACGCGCCAGTCGATATAGGCATTGGTGGCTTCGAACACAGCGTGCGACGAGATGATGTTTTCCAATATCACCGGTGCCAGCCAGTGGGTGAGTCCACAGAGCGTGCAGGCCATGAGAAACAGAAAAGCCAAACTGTGATAAAAAATGGTGCCGATGCGTTCGTAGTTTCCTTCGCCGTTGCGGCGTGCCATGAGTATTTGTGCGCCGATGCTGAATCCGAAGCCCAGCATGAATACGGCAATGTAAAAAATGCCGCCCAATGCCGAAGCACCCAGTTCAATTTCGCCGACGCGCCCTAAAAAAGCCGCATCGGTCATGCCTATGAGCTGTTCCATGAGGGTGCTGATAAGAATGGGGTAGGCAATGGTCCAGATTTGTGCGTAGGTAAAGGTTTTCATTGGATGAAGTGTGGCTATTGCGGTGAACGAAAATCTTTAATTTACGAAAAAGGGAGGAAAAGGTTTGTCGGTAATCAGGTGCTGGTTTCAGCGTAGGCCGTTGCTGCCGAACGGCAGATTGTTTAGATGGAGAGCATCAATGCTTGTTCAGCACCTGCGTATAATTCAGTTTATACAAAAAAGGCACACCCTTGGGGGATGTAGCCAAAGAAAGGGGTTTACAAGTATTTTGCAGATAGCTTGTAAACCCCTTCTTATAATCAAAAAACCACTAAGCTGTGGTGCGTATATTTTACTTCTTGCCGTGTACTTCGTCAGACACAGTCAGTTTTTTGCGGCCCTTAGCGCGACGCGAAGCCAATACGCGACGACCATTAGCCGTCTGCATACGCTGACGGAAACCATGCTTGTTGTTTCTTTTTCTGTTGTGGGGTTGGAATGTTCTTTTCATTGTGTTATGCTGTTTTTTTGTTTGATATACATATCAAGCGAGTGGGCGAGGTCAGCTACCGACTATGCGTACAGGCCTCACGGTCTCATGGCCTTAGCAGGCACCTTCTCACTCTTTTCCGTTATTTGTCTCAGCCTTTGGTTCAACTGATTATCAGTTTGTTTGTATTACAGGTGCGACATAGCGGTTTCGGGTTGCAAAGTTAGGTAAATCTTTTTATTATGCCAAGTTTTTACCTATATTTTATTTACCTCCGAAGCGTTTTGCTTGTTCTGCGATGAGTTCAGCGTCGTCGAAGTAGTTAATTTTCATTGCGCGGCGCACATCGCTGAGCGTTTGTGCGGCAATGTTGCGAGCTTCTTCGCAGCCTTTTCGCAGCATTTCGTAAACGGCGGGAATGTCTTTTTCAAATTCGGCACGGCGTTCGCGAATGGGGGTAAGTTCTTCCTGCAGGATGTTGTTGAGGAATTTTTTTACCTTCATGTCGCCGAGTCCGCCACGCTGATAGTGTTCCTTCACTTCGTCCAGACACTGGTATTCGGGCCAGTATGCGGCAAAGTGTTCGGGACGGCTGAATGCATCGAGGTAGGTGAACACGGTGTTGCCTTCGATGTGTCCGGGGTCTTCGATGTGAATGTGCGTCGGGTCGGTGTACATCGACATCACTTTTTTCTTCACCTCCTGTGCAGTTTCTGCCAGGTAGATGCAGTTACCCAAACTCTTCGACATTTTTGCTTTACCATCGGTTCCCGGCAGACGGCAGCACACAGCATTTTGCGGCAACATGATTTCGGGTTCAACGAGCGTATCGCCATAGATGTAGTTGAAGCGGCGTACAATTTCGGTAGCCTGTTCCAACATGGGCTTTTGGTCCTCGCCGGCAGGTACGGTCGTAGCGCGGAAGGCTGCAATGTCGGCTGCCTGGCTGATGGGGTAAGTAAAGAAACCTACGGGAATGCTCGATTCAAAGCCGCGCATACCGATTTCGGTTTTCACGGTTGGGTTACGCTGCAAACGGCTCACCGACACGAGGTCCATGAAGTAAAACGAAAGTTCGCAAAGTTCGGGAATCTGGCTTTGGATAAAGATGGTTACTTTATTCGGATCGAGTCCGGCTGCCAGGTAATCGAGTGCTACCTCAATCACGTTCTGACGAACCTTTTCGGGGTTTTCGATGTTGTCGGTGAGTGCCTGTGCATCGGCGATGAACACAAACATTTTTTTGAAATCACCTTCGTTTTGCAATTCTACGCGTCGTTTCAGTGAACCGACATAGTGTCCGATATGCAGTCTACCGGTAGGGCGGTCGCCCGTGAGTATGATTTTTTCTTTCGACATAGCAGTTTTTGTTTTTCTTACGGAGTAAGGGTTACAGACTGGTATTGCCACATTGAGCGGCATAGCCTGTTTTTATTATAAGCAGATGTTCAAAATACGTTATACATTAAAATAGCGCGATTTTAAGTACACAGATTGGGCAAAGCATTTACAAAATAATTTTCAACGTCTACTTATTTACCTATTCTTTGCAAAATTAGCCCTTTCTGTTTACAGTGCCAAAAGAAACACCCTCTTTCTTTGGTTCTTACGCCGAATGAGCGTGTATTTGCAGCGATAAGTAGGTATTTAAATTTATTTTATGAAGTCGTCTGAACTTTTATGAAATTCAAGATTTGCCTTAATTTTTGAGGCGTTTTTGGGTCTTGAAAAAGGAGTGTAGCGAGCTACACGACTGATGAAAGGTCAAAAAACGGCCAAAAAGAAAGGTGAAGATTGAATTTAGAAGAGGTAAATCTCCAAATCAAATCTTCATCAGAAAAGTTTAGACGACTTCTATAAGTAGGCGGGCTATGTGACTGAGCACAGAACAAGCAAATGCGGTGCAAGAACGTGATTCAATGTCAGTGCAAACCGAATGCAGAGCGATGAGAGCTTGCTCTCAAGAGCTATGCTGAGGTGCAGCCTGACTTGGCGAAGCAAAGTAAAAATACTTTGATAGAATTATATAAAATAATTTTGAACACCTACTTACCATACTTTCAAAGTATTTTTACTTTGCACCAGCGTACTTGTGTCGCACCCATTCCCTCTGCGCTCAATCACATAGCTCGTTAGCCTTTTGGCACAATAACCCTTGTGCTTTTAGAAGAAGCCGCGCGCTGTGGCTTCAATGCTGTGATTAACGCTCGTGCAGTGCCTTGTGGTTTTAACACTTCTTGAAACAAAACTAAATTTCAGTCGTCAGCCTGTTGTCCCAACTCTGGGCAAAGTCTGCGTTTTAACGACCGACTTTCTGCAGATTCTGAACGCGCTGATTATCAGTAATTCCGAGATTCTTGTAACAAACTCGGAACTAATTCAAACAAGCTCGGAACTAATTTCAACAAGCTCGGAACTAATTCTGACAAAGTCGGAGTAAATTTCTACAAGGTGCAGCCCCGTGTTCCAATAGGCTGTAAACCATTAGTCTTGAGCTGATTCAATTTTAATCTAATTTAGCGTTTTATAGGTGTGGGCATTTAATACCACACCCTCCACCTTCTGTTTACCCTATGCCCTCAGCATCCACTTGGTTGATTCGGGAGCGCAGATGTGTTTATCGCATCACATTTCTGCTGAGGCTATTCCTACACAGGTAATTGTGGCGCAAAAAAAAAGCCCGCCAGAAATTATTCCGGCGGGCTTTTGAATATGAGTAGCGTGAAAGCTGAATGCTAACGCGCGATTAGATACCGTAGCTGAAAAGGTCGATATAGTTGTAGAATACACCACCCAGACCCAGGGCTATAACGCCAAGCGTACAGAGCGCTAAGGCAGCGCGGGTGTAGCCGTCGCTCTTGAAGTTGGCTATCGGAGCATTGTTGGGCTTGATGTACATGGCCTTGACGATGAGCAAATAGTAGTAGAGCGAGATAACCGTGTTAACTAATGCAATGAATACCAAGAGGTGGTAACCAGCGTGGAAGGCGGCCATGAACACAAAGAACTTCGAGAAGAATCCGGCAAACGGGGGAATACCGGCCAACGAGAAGAGGCAGAGTGTCATGAGGAAAGCCAACTTCGGATTCGACTGGTAAAGTCCGTCGTAATCGCTGATGTTGATTTTGCCGCTGTTTTCTTCAACCGTGGTCATTACGGCAAAGGCGCCGAGGTTCGATACCATGTAAACCAGAAGGTAGAACACGAGGGCGGTCATACCCTGTGCCGTTCCGTCCATCACAGCCAGTACGAGGTAACCTGCTTGCGAAATAGCCGAGAAGGCCATGAAGCGTTTCAGATTGTTCTGACGAATGGCGAAGAGGTTGGCAATGGTAATTGAGGCCACAATAATCCAGTACATACCCGTGTTCCAGCTGTACATCAAGTCGCTCTGTGCAAAGGCTTTGATGAATACGGTGAGGAGCACGAAGGCTGCTGAACCCTTAGAGATGACGCTGAGGTAACCGGTTACAACGGTGGGTGCACCTTCGTAGGTGTCGGCAGTCCAGAGGTGGAAGGGTACAAGCGAAATTTTAAAGCCCATACCGGTGATGAACAGTACCAAACCGAAGATGGTGAGCAGCGAACCGTCGAGCATACCGCCCATTTCGTTGAAGTAGAGGGTTCCGCAGGCACCATAGATGAGTGAGATGCCGTAGAGGAGCAGGGCACTCGAGAACAGAGCCAACAAAATGAACTTGGCTCCGGCTTCGGCGCTTTCAAAGCGGTTTTTGTCGAAGGCTACCAGTGCGGTGAGGGGCACTGAAGCCAATTCCAAACCGATGAAGAACATCAGGAAGTGGCCGCTCGAAATCATGAAGTACATACCGAGCAGGGTGAAGAGGGTGAGCATGTAGAACTCGCCTTGCTTTACCAAATTCTCGGGACGGCTCATCCATTTGTGTGCCATGAGGAACACAATGACGGTACCGACGTTCAGCACACTCTTCAGAATGGTCATCATCGGCGTGTACTGGTACATTCCGCCAAAGGCTTCAGTTGCTGTAGCACCACAAGCGGGCAACAGGTTGAGCGCTGTGTGTGCCACGAGCAACACAACGGGGAGACAGGTGTTGTAAACTCCCTTTCCGCTCTTTTTGTCTGAACACATGAAGAGGTCGGCTATGAACAGAATCAAGATTACTGCCAACAGCGACAACTCTTCGTGCATATATAAGAATTGCGAATAATCCATTTTACTTTGAGTTTATGAGATTAAAGGAAGGGATTACAACCCGATACGGTGACCGAGGCTGAGTGAATGTGGTCGATAATCGGTGCCACACCGGTTGAAATCATATCGCTCACCCAGAAAGGAGCCATACCCAAACCGGCTACTGCCAAAATCAGGCAGATTACTGAGAAACGTTCGTCCCAGGTGGCATCGGTGAGTGCCAGGTGGTGTTCGTTGGTGCAGGTGCCGTAGAGTATCTTACCCACAACGCGCAGAATGTAAACGGCCGTTACCACAATACTGGTGCAGGCTGCGATGGTGAGTACGCGGTGGAAGGTATCGGCATTCTGGAATGAACCTACGAAAATGGTCATCTCAGCAATGAAGCCCGAGAAGCCCGGCAAACCGAGGTTGGCCAAACCGGCTACGATATAACCTACAGAAAGGAAAGGCATGATGCGCATCAAACCGTTGAGCTCGCGGATGTCGCGGGTGTGCGTACGGCCGTAAATCATACCGATGAGGGCGAAGAACAAGGCGGTCATCAAACCGTGGCTCAACATTTGGAGCACAGCACCGGTACATGAGGTTTCGTTGAGCATCAAAATAGCGAACAATACCAAGCCGCAGTGCGAAACTGAACTATAGGCATTGATATACTTCAAGTCGGTTTGAACGCAGGCTGAAAGGGCACCGTAAACCACCGAGATACCGGTGAGAATCAGGAAAATCCAGCCTAATTCATTGGCTGCATCAGGCATGAGGTACATGGCAATGCGGAAACAGCCGTAACCACCAAGCTTCATCAACACACCGGCGTGGAGCATTGACACAGCGGTAGGTGCCGAAGCGTGACCGTCGGGGCTCCAGGTGTGGAAGGGGAACAAAGCACCGAGCACACCAAAACCAATAAACGTTAAGGGGAACCAGATGCACTGCTGTGTGAAGTCGATGGCGTGTGCACCACCTGTGTGGTTGGCAATTTCAACGATGTTCATCGTGTTGCCACCTGCACCATAGAAGATACCAAAGATACCGCACATGAGGAAGGCTGAACCACCCATCAACATGAGGGTCAGCTTCATGGCTGCGTATTCCTTCTTGCCGCTACCCCAAACACCAATGAGCAGGTACATGGGGATAAGGGCTACCTCGTAGAACATGAACATGGCGAACATGTCGACCGAGATGAAGAAACCGAACACACCAAGGCTCAACAGGGTGAACCAAAGGAAGTATTCTTTCGTGAGCGGCTTGAGCTGCCACGAGGCGAAGGTGCCGGTGAATACAATTACGGCTGAAAGCAGCAACATGGCTACTGAGATGCCGTCGACACCTACGGAGTATTTAATGTGAAGAGGCTCGATCCAGTTGAACGAGGCCGTATAAAGCATCTCATCCGTAGCTCCGGCTGCGCGGTCGCCCAGGAAGGTTATGGTCAGATAGACTGCCAAAAGCAATAGCGCCGTACTACCTGCTACCATCACCCCACGTACGCCCTTTACATCGCGTGCCAGCCAAAGGCCAACGAGCATCACCAAAGGGATGAGTACAAATAATGATAAGAAATTCATTGTTGTAATTTTGTGATAATATTAAGCTAACGCCATTATTGCCAACAGAAGAAGGGTACCGAACAGGAATACAAAGGCGTACTTCTGAACAGAACCGCTCTGGAAACCGCGGATGCGGAAGCTCAAAGCGTGGGTGCCCCATGCCAGGAAGTCGAAGAAACCATCAACAATGTGGCGGTCGAACCAGGCAATGGGTTTCGACACGTGGCCAAAGATAATGCGGTGGGTCACGAACTGGTAAACCTCGTCAAGATAGAAGCGCTTGTAGGCCCAGCGGTGAAGACCAGAGAACTTTTCGGCCAGTGCATCGGCCTTGGGCTGACGCTTGCCAATGTACATATAGGTAGCAAGGAAAATCGAAGCTACGGCAATGATGATAGAGGTGCCGGCTACGTTCCAGTCAAGGTGAATGTCGTATGTACGGCCATCGGCGCTCACAAAGTGACCGAAGGGGATGAAACCGGCTACACAGGTTACTACTGACAAGAACATCAAGGGGAAGGTCATTGTCAGCGGTGCCTCATGGGGCGTGTGCTTGGCGTGGAGTTCCACATTTTCTGTTCCCCAGAAAATACCGTAGTACAGACGGAACATATAGAAGGCGGTCATGGCGGCAATAGCTGTCATAATCCAACCCATAGCAGGCATGTAGGCAAAGGCTGCCGTCAGAATTTCATCTTTCGAGAAGAAACCTGAGAACGGAGGAATACCCGAAATAGCCAGACAGGCAATCAGGAAGGTGATGTGCGTGATGGGCATGTACTTGCGCAAACCTCCCATGGCCGACATCTCGTTACTGTGAACTGCGTGAATGATGCAACCGGCGCCGAGGAAGAGCAATGCCTTGAACATGGCGTGGGTGAACAGGTGGAACATCGAAGCCATGTAGCCGAGTGAACCTACGTGTTCGTGACCGGTGGTGTATTCTGTGCAAACACCCAGTGATACCATCATAAAGGCAATCTGCGAAATCGTTGAGAAGGCCAACACGCGCTTGATGTCGCTCTGGCAGCAAGCCACGGCGGCAGCGTAGAAGGCGGTGAATGCGCCTACCCAAGCTACAATGTGGAGCGTTCCGGGGGCGTATTCAATCCACAAGGGGAACAGACGGGCAATCTGGAATACACCGGCTACAACCATCGTAGCAGCGTGAATCAAGGCTGATACAGGCGTAGGACCTTCCATAGCATCGGGCAACCAGATGTGAAGGGGGAACATGGCACTCTTACCGGCACCACCAATGAACATGAGGAACAGGGCGGTGGGAAGCATCATGGCACCTTGTGCAAAGCCTTCCTGATTGAACTCGAAACCGAACGAGCGGCAGTAATAACCGTAAATCAAAATACCGATAAGGAAGAACATATCGGCAAAACGGGTTACGATAAATGCCTTCTTCGATGCTGCAATGGCAGCGGGCGAGGTGTAGTAGAAACCAATCAAAAGGTAAGATGAAACACCTACCAACTCCCAGAACATATACATCTGGAAAATATTTGTGGCAACTACCAGACCCAACATCGACATGGTGAACAAGCTAAGGAACGCGTAGTAACGCTGGAAACCACGTTCGCCGTGCATATAGCCAAACGAATAAATGTGGACCATGAGCGAAACTGTCGAGATGACAATGAGCATCATCACCGAGATGGGGTCGAGCATAATACCCATATCGAAGCTCAAACCTTCGACAAAGAAGGGGAGCCACTTGATGTTGTAGGGCATCAGCGTGGGCAGTACGCCTTCGGCTGTGCGCGGAGTGCAGAGGAAATACTCGTAGGCGGTGTAGTACGACAGGGCAACTACAGCCAGCAGTACGGCAGTTCCGGTGAGTCCGGCAGCTTTATGGCTGAACCATTTTCCGAATACTCCAAGCAGAATAAACGAGAAGAATGGCAGCAAAAGAATAAGAATAGTTGAATCCATTGTTAAGAGTAATCCTATTTATCAATTTACCACTTCATCTTTTCCAGTTCATCTGCCTGAATGTTTTTAATCATTCGGTAAATGTTGATCATGATGGCAATAGCAATGGCACTTTCAGCAGCCGAAATAGCAATAGAGAAGAGTGCAAAGAAATAGCCTTCATAACCGTCGGGATAAAGCATACGGTTGAACACGGCAAAGTTTAAGTCGGTGGCATTGAGCATCAGCTCTACCGACAAAAGAATGGCCAGGGTGCTGCGACGAGTCAGGAAACCGAAGATGCCGGCAAACATCATCACAGCCGAAACAATCAAAAGATATTCTATTTGAATCATTGTTTTTAGTCGGTTAAGTGGTTAACGTTTACGGGCAATCAGCAGCGCACCGACGATGCAGGCAAGCAGCAGCACACTCACTGCCTCGAAGGGAAGCAAGTAGCCGTTTTCGCCGGTCGACAGCATATTGGTACCGATAGAGTTGATTGTAGTGACGGCATAAGCTTTTTCGCTGGGTGCTGTCAGAATCTGCGCTTTGAAGTTGTGCGTCAGAACGATGCTGATAAACGCAACAAAGCCTACCAGGCTGAGCAAAAAGCCCCACGAGGCATCCTTCATTTTGCGTTTGAATGTTTCGTCCTTGGCTCCCTCAGTGAGCAAGATAGAGAACACGTAGAGCACGATGATACCGCCGGCATAAACCATGACTTGAACCGAACCCAAAAACGTGTAGCCCATCAAAAAGTACATACCTGCTGTGCCTAACAATACGAAGAGCAGGTAGGTGGCCGAGCGGATGATGCTTTTAGTCATTACCGTAGCAAACGACGAAAGCATAATCAGTACCGCCAGGATGACGAACATGATATTTTGTGAATCCATGAATTTTAATTTTCATTTATGGGGTGCTACTTTGTCAGCAACAAATTATTGGCTAGTTTACTGCATTTCATTCTTTCTCAACCATTTGTCAAAGCCAAACAGCGGAGTGAATGACGCAGTGCAACATTTGTAGCGGCAAGGCAAGCCTTTATCCCTCTTATTTTTCTTGAACCTTCGAACCTTCGTGGTTAAGCACTCTGACGAGTTTCGTACGGTCGAACACCGCATTCTCGTAGCTTTGGTCAAAGGCGATGGCATTGTGCGGACAGGCACGCGTGCAGAGCTGGCAGAACATGCAAGAGCCCAGGTCGTATTCATACTTTACCAGGCGTTTTTTCTTTTTGCCGTCTTCTGTTTCGTAAAACTCGCTCGTCACTTTGATAGTGCCGTTCGGACATGCCATTTGGCAAAGGCCGCAACCCACGCATTTGTGCTCATTCTGCTCGTTGTGCGGCATGATGAGCGAACCGCGGAAGCGATCGAACATCACGTTCGTGTCGCGGTTTTCGGGGTATTGCTCCGTAATTTTCGGCGTGAAAAATTCGCGCATCGTAGTTTTCAAGCCCGTACCCAGGCTTTTCAGTCCGCTGACGACGCCGCCGATGTAACTTTTATCTTCCATGAGTTATGTTTACCTGATTAAAAATGCCAGCCCATCGACACGCAAAGTGCCATGAGCACGAGGTTTACCATGCTGAAGGGAATGAGATACTTCCATTCCAGCGAAAGAATGTGGTCGATACGCAGGCGCGGGAAAGTCCAGCGAAGCCACATCAGCAGGAACACCACAAAGAAGGTTTTACCAATGAACCACACAGCACCCGGAATTAAATCCATGATACCGTTGAAAGCATCCAGACCATAAATGTGGAGCGGAGCCCAGCCACCCAAGAAGATGGTCGAAGCCATACCGGCACAGATAAAGAGGTTCAGATACTCAGCCAAGTAATAGTAGCCGAAGTGCATACCCGAATATTCGGTATGATAACCTGCGGTCAACTCACTTTCGCATTCGGGCAAGTCGAACGGGCCACGGTTACACTCCGCATTACCGGCAACCAGGTAAATCAGGAAAGCGATGACGGCAGGCACGTGACCACGCACAATGTTCCAGCCGTTAACATACTGGTCCTGACAGATTTCGCTGAACGACATCGTACCCGTAAGGCAAATCATGGCCAGCATGGTCATGCCGATTGAGAGTTCGTAGCTGATAATCTGGGCACCGCTACGCATTGCGCCGATGAGCGAATACTTGTTGTTACTACTCCAGCCGGCCAGCAGAATACCTACCACACCGATTGAAGAAATAGCCAGGAAGAAGAACACACCCACATTAAAGTCGATGATGTGAGCACCCTTGTTCCAAGGCAGACAGGCGAAAGTAATCATTGAAGCTGTTACAACGAGGAACGGAGCCAGGTTGTGCAGGAACAAGTCGCTCTGTCGCATACTGATAATCTCCTTGGTCAGCATTTTGAACACGTCGCTGAACACCTGGAGCAAGCCCCATTTACCTACACGCATAGGGCCAAGGCGGCACTGGAAAAAGGCGCACACTTTGCGCTCCATGTAGATAAGGGCGATGGCAAACACAGCATACAGCGTAATAATGACTAACGCCACCAAAATGCTTTCCGTGAGGATGGCACCCCATTCGGCAAAGCCGCAGGTTTGAGTCAGGAAGCTGTGAAGCCAAGTGGTTACTAATGAAAAGTCGAACATTTTTTTCGTCTTGAGTTTTGAAGCATGAAGGCAGCCTTCAGCGGTTACTCTTGGCAGCAGTGAGCAGCAAGAGGAGCAAGTCGGTTGCCCTGTTCTTCAATTTTGATGAACTCGGTTTTAGCGGTCAATATCGGGTACAACGTAGTCTACCGTACCACCGATGGCAATCAGGTCAGCCAGCATGTTGTTGCGGCAAGCCGTATCCATCACAGCCACCAAGGGCAAGCCCGTTGAGCGGTAGTGCAGACGGTAGGGAGTTTTGTCGCCCTTACTTTCGATATACACACCCATGCGTCCACGACTGCCTTCCACTTCGCTGAAGAACGTGCCGGCAGGCAGTTTGATGATGGGCTTCATCTTTTCCTGGAAGTTACCCTCAGGGATATTATCAATGAGTTGTTCGATAATGTTGAGGCTTTCCAGAATTTCGTCGAGGCGAATCATGTAGCGGGCAAACGAGTCTCCTTCCGTGCGTACCACCTCGTTGAACTGTACGCGGTCGTAAGCAGCATAGGGGCGAATCTTACGCAAGTCGTTGTGCCAGCCCGAGGCGCGGCCCGTACCACCCGTACAGCCAAACGAAATGGCATCTTCTTTTGAAAGAACGCCCACACCCTTCGTACGGTTTTGGAAAATGATATTTCCCGTAACCAGGTCGTGATATTCCTTCATGTTCTTACGCATATAAGGAATAAATTCCTTCACACGCTTCACGAAGTTCGGGTGAATATCGGCCATAACGCCGCCAATCGTATTGTAGTTCAGAATCAAGCGTCCACCGCAAGTTTCCTCGAAGATGTCGAGCACCTGTTCGCGGTCGCGGAAAGCATAGAGGAATGCCGTAGTTGCGCCCAAGTCCTGGCAGAGACAGCCAAAGAAGAGCAAGTGCGAGTCAATACGCTGCAACTCATCCATGATGGTACGTATCACCTGTACGCGGTCGCTCACCTCAACGCCCATAGCCTGTTCGATACACATACACAGCGCGTGGCGGTTCTGCATAGCACCCAGGTAGTCCAGACGGTCGGTCAGCGCCAACGTCTGCGGATACGTCATCTGTTCGCTGATTTTCTCAACGGCACGATGAATGTAGCCCAGGTTCGGATCGATTTTACGAATCATTTCACCCTCGAGAGCCACACGGAAGTGCAATACACCGTGCGTTGAAGGGTGCTGCGGACCGATGTTCACCACATAGTCATCTTTCTGGAAAATCAAGTTTTCCTTTTTAGCCAGTGTACCGTCGGGTTGCAGTGTATATTCGAACGTTGAGTCCGTCAGCGGCTCGTTCGTCATGCGCAGCGGGTTGTTCTGTTCCGTTTCGTCATCCTTGCGGAAGGGGAAGCCCACCCAGTCCTGACGCATAAAGATACGGCGCATATCGGGATGTCCCGTAAAGATGATGCCGTAAAAGTCGTAAACTTCGCGTTCGTAGATATTGGCAATGTCCCAAAGGTCGCAAACCGAGGGCAGCCAGGGATTTTCGCGGCTTTCAGCCACAGCCTTTACGCAAGCCTGCTTACCGGTAGCGGTTGATTCCACTTGGTAAACCACGCCCAGGCCATCGTCCATCCAGTCCACACCCGTCAGGTTCAGGAGCAAGTCCATACCCTCTTCATCGTGCAGACGCTTCATTTCGGCGTGCAGTTCAGCGGGAGCCACCACCTTCGGTTTCAGTTCGTTGACAGCCGGTTTTGCCGGAGCGGCAGGTTTGGCAACGGGTTTAGCCGGTGCAGGTTTAGCGGCAGCGCTCACCTCAGCCGCAGGCTTCGCTTGGGCATTCGTAGTTGCCTCCGCGTTATTTTGTGCTTGTGGTTTCAGTTCTTCGCTCATGCCTTTTCCTCCTGATTATAAATTGCCATTTCTTTTTCTTCGGCCACCGTTTTGAAGGGGTCCTTCTGTTTGCGGTTCGTTGTACCGAAGAAGTTTTCAACCTTCACAATACGCTGCAGCTGCATCATACCGTAAAGGAACGATTCCGGTCGCGGCGGACATCCCGGCACATACACGTCGACGGGAATAATTTTGTCCACACCGTTCACCACGTGATACGACTTTGTGAACGGACCGCCCGAGATAGAGCAACCGCCGATAGCCACCACATATTTCGGGTCAGCCATCTGGTCGTAAAGGCGTCGGAGAACCGGAGCCATTTTCGTAGTGATGGTACCGCACACCAAAATCACGTCAGCCTGTCGGGGGCTGTTACGCGTCACCTCGAAACCGAAGCGTGCAATGTCGTAACGTGCGGCGCACACGGCCATGAACTCGATACCGCAGCAACTCGTGGCAAACGTAAGCGGCCAGAGAGAGTTAGAGCGGCCCCAGTCAATCAGGTCGTCAAGTTTGCGTACAACCACGTTGGCACCTCCGGCGTTGAGTTCTTCAACCAACTTCTCGTAGGTTTCGTTGTCTTTGAATTCCTCGTAAGGAATCGACTTGATTTTTGCTCTTTTCATTGCCATTTCAACGCTCCTTTCCTCCAGGCGTAAGCTAAGCCCAGAACTAAAATAAACAGGAAGAAGAGCACGCTCACCAAACCGGCCGGGCCTAACGAGCGCATTACGATGGCCCACGGGAAGAGGAACATCGTTTCAACGTCGAACATCAGGAAAAGAATGGCAAACAGGTAGTAACCAATGCGGAACTGCATCCATGAGCGGCCACGCGTAGGCACACCACATTCGTAAGCCTCCTCCTTCTGAGCGTTGTAGCTGCGGGGCGAAATCAGCTTAGCCAAAATCGTAACCACACCTACGAACGCCAACCCTGTCAGCAATGCAGTGACAAATAAGGTAAAGTTCATAGCTCTTTAATGTGTTATGGTTATTAATATGTGTTGTTAATTGTTCTCAGTCCGAAGTGTGGGTGAATGGTTGGGGATGCTTTGCAACGCAGCGGCCGCTTCTTTTTTACCGGGGTGCTTAGTACCTATTTATATATATAGGTGTTAGTTAGTCCGATTTTATAGAAAAAGCCTTCAGCCCGTCTCGACGCCGAACACCTGAGCATCTTCACATTGTTGCGTGTCAAGATACCTTTGTTCTGCCCGGTAATAGCAAGGTGCAAAGACGAAAAAATCCGCTCCATCAGGGTAATAAGGGGACCCCTAATGTGCGGACATGAAAAAACAGCGTACGAACGCACTCGTCCGCCGCTTTACCTTGTATATTACCAGTTGTCGTGTCAGCAGACACGATGACATAGCATCCCTTATTCACTTTACTTCGTCTTTTTTTTATGGCCACAAAGTTACAGCAAATCATATACCGAGCCAAGTATTTTTCAGCTTTCTTTTAATATTATTCCTTTAGCTGCTTGTATTGTAAAATGCTATGTTTCAAAATAGCCTTTTAAATCCTATTTTTTTGAAAAAGTAGATGTTGGAAATTAGTTATGCATTATTTTAACACCTACTTAAATGCTTAGCGGCTTAGTCGCAAAATCGTGTAGTATAACTCAACGATGCACCAAGGGTTTCAGACAGGCCTACCTGCCTTACTTTCTTTTGTAACAGCATGTCAAAGAACGCAGTATGAATCAATTCGGAAAATCTGTTTTTTCATCCATGAAGCAGAGCCGCAGCTCTAAATTCAGTGCAATGTCAGTGCAAACCGAATGCAGAACTTGAAAACTTGTTTTCAAAAGTTATGCTGAGGTGTCGCCTGACTTCGCGAAGCAAAGATACAACATCGTCACCCCGAAATACAAATTTTTGAACTACCTAATATCGCACCTCGATATTGTTGAACCGAAAAAAATCAGTCTGAAAATCCTTTATTTAGAGGCATTTCAGAGCGTTTTTCAAGTTCGCACAAAAATGAAATCAGGATATACTATTTTATCTCATGCCAATTATCAAAACGTACGAATCACCCACTTTTTGCCTCGCCCAACTGCTATATCCCACATATCTTTATGCTACAGAATCGCGTTTGTCCCAGTATTTTGCGTATGAGTCATGAAATACAAACAATACAAGCGAATGTTCCACTTTGAAGTAGCACATTCGCTTGTGTTGTTGGGCGTCAAGTTGGTGTGTCAATCACACCTCCTCGAAGTCGATATATTTACCTTCGTTCTTTTCGAAGATTTTACCGTTTCGGCGCGGTTGACCGTTTGCACCGTTTGCTTCGTGATGCGCATTACCCGACGTGTATTGCGCACCGTTTGCTTGTTGTTCGGTATTTGTTTGGTTGCTGTTATACGAATCTTGCTGTCGGCCGTTTGCGCCAAACGGGTTGCCGGTTCCTCCTCGCATGGTGTTGCCAAAGGTGGTCCAGGGGTTACCGGGGCGTTTGCCAAACAGCATAAAGAAAAGCGAGCGAAGCATGCCCACAGCAAAGAGAATAGCGCCGAATACGATGACAAATAAGCAACCTAAAAATTTCATAAGCTAAATGTTCGGTAGGGGAGTGAGTGTGAGATAAACTTGTTGATGAATGGCAGTGTTTCAGCACGTCAACTGCCAAAGTCAGCGTCTATGCCGTCACAAGAGCAGTTTTTATTCTGTATCAGCAATTTTTGTGCCAATGATGTTTTGTGCCAGCGAAGTCAGTACATAAAGCACAATGACAGCCGCAAAACCTATCCAGCCCAATCCCGTGAGTAGCACGATGCTGCACAGAATGAAACCATAGCGCAAGGCATTATCCTTCACGCTGAAATTCTTGAATTTGAGTGCGAACATCGGAATTTCTGCCACGAGCAACCAGCACGAAAGCAAGATACCCGGAATCAGCACAAAGATGAGCCAGGGTTCGCCCTCGAGCCATTTCGATTCATACAAACTCAAGCAGAGCGAAGCCCAGAACAAGGCATTAGCCGGCGTGGGCAGTCCGATGAACGATGACGTCTGTCGTTCGTCCAGATTGAACTTGGCCAAACGCAATGCCGAGAACGAAGCGATGAGAAAAGCCAGAAAAGGAATGTACGGCGTCAGCAGAAAGTTGTTCAGCGGGCAGTCGGCCGCGCAATATTCGGGCGAAACCAGCATACGAAGTGCTGAAAACACAATGACCGAAGGCGCAAAACCAAAGGTAATGTCGTCGGCCAGCGAATCGAGTTCCTTGCCGATAGGCGACGACACATGAAGCAGACGCGCCGCGAAACCATCGAAAAAGTCGAAGGTTGCCCCCGTAATGATAAACACCAGCGCCATCAGAAAGTCGTTCTGAAAGGCAAAGTAGGCAGCCAGGCAACCCGAAGTCAGGTTGCAGCAGGTCAGTATGTTAGGAATGTGTTTTTTCATGATGTTTTCAGATTGAAATGATGTGAGTAAAAAGGGTTTAAAAGCCAAAGAGTGGAGCTGCGTGCTGTGGTAAGTTCAGTACGCAGTCTCCACTCGTTGTATCATTGTTAAATTACTTCAGTCGGGCCACGATGGTTTGGTTACCCACGGTTTTTTGTCCCATGTGCACCAACACTTCCGTTTTGTCGATAGGCAGATACACGTCGACGCGCGAACCGAACTTGATAAAGCCCATGTGTTCGTCGATGTTGCACTCTTCGCCCTCGCGTGCATAAGTAACGATGCGTCGAGCCACGGCGCCAGCCACCTGTCTCACGAGCACTTCGTGTCCTTCAGGAGTTTCGATAACCACGGTCGAGCGTTCGTTTTCAGTGCTGGCCTTAGGCAGCCATGCTTTGTAGAAGTTACCATTGTGGTGCACCACCTTTTTCACCGTACCTTCCACGGGGAACCAGTTGGCATGCACGTTCGTCACCGACATGAATATCGAAATCATCAGTCGGCGGTCATGAAAGTATTCATTTTCTTCCACTTCCTCAATCACCACGATTTTACCGTCGGCAGCAGCCACCACTGTACCTTCCGTATCTTCCTGGAACAAGCGGATGGGGCAGCGGAAAAAGTTGACTGCAATGGCATATACGGTGATGCTGATGGCAGCCACCACGTAGAAAGGCAGCAGGCACACATCCTTTAGCAGAAAGTAAAGCAATCCATTGAGCACAATGATTCCTATCAAGCCATTGCGCAGAATGTCGTTTCCTTCACTGTGCAGTCGTATGTTTTTTAAGCGTCGTTTCCTAGCCATTGTATGAGATTAAATATAAATGTAGGTGAGTTTGTAATCAGGGTCAGTTTGCCCGTAAGTGCAGTGTGCTTTTTCCGAAGCAAACATTTAACTGCGCGAAGTTACGCTTTTTTTTTCAATAAATCGCCTTATTTGCGCCTAACTGCACATATCCCTCCCGTTTTGACGTTAATTTCTGTCATTTCAGCCATTTCAGCCTGTTTTACCTTTCCCATTCCTTCGACAGAATGCTTTCCAGTTCCTCGGCCGAGAGTCGGAGTTTGAAGTTGCCGTTTTCAGCAATCGAGATACCCCCCGTTTCCTCCGACACGATGATAGCCAGACAGTCACTTTTTTGCGAAATACCCAAAGCCGCGCGGTGGCGCAGACCCAGCGATTTCGGAATGTCCGTGTTGTGTGCAATCGGCAGGATACAGCCCGCAGCCTTGATACGTTTGTGCGAAATAATCATGGCCCCGTCGTGCAGCGGACTGTTTTTGAAGAAAATGTTTTCAATGAGTCGCTGCGTAATGTTGGCATTGATTTGGTCGCCCGAGTTGATGATTTCGCTCAGCCCCACGTAGCGTTCAATCACAATCAGCGCACCCACCTTTTGTTTGCTCATACTCAGACACGACATCACGATGGGCATGATGTCCTCGCGGTGCACCTGTTCCTCCTCGTTCTTTTTGCCAAACAAGCGCAGCAGAAAGTGGATACCTGTGCGGCTTCCCGGTCGGGCACCGATAGTCGAGAAGAAATGGCGAATTTCCTCTTGAAAAAGAATGATCAGAGCCAGCGAGCCCACGTTGACCACTTTGTCGAGAATGCCTCCAAGCAGTCGCATCTCGAATATTTGCGACACGAATATCCACACCACGATGAACATGATGATGCCCGCAAAAATATTTGCCGAGCTCGATTCCTTCATCAGGCGGTAGATGTAGTAGAGTAGCAGAGCCACCAATACGATGTCGATCACGTCTTTCAAGCCTATGCTTATCATAATCGTATGCTGTAAAAAAAGGTGGAGTAATGGGGTTGTGCAAAACTGGAGTCAAGCCAAAGTCAGCTTTACTTAAACTGCTGCATGGCCATAAATATGCGCTTAGCCTCGACGGCCTCCTTCACATCGTGAACGCGCAGAATGTGTGCCCCTTTTTCGAGCGAAACGGTGTGCAGTACCGTTGTGCCGTTCAGCGAGGTTTGCGGCGTGCCGCCCAGCAGTTTGTATATCATCGTTTTGCGCGAAATGCCCACCAGCACCGGGCGGTTCAGTTCGTGAAAATCCTCAAGGTGCGCCATCAGGTCGTAATTATGTTCAATCGTTTTGCCAAAGCCAAAGCCCGGGTCCACGATGATATCCTTTGCGCCCATTTGGTGCAAGCGGTCAATGCGTTCTGCAAAGTAGAGCATCACTTCGCGGCGCACGTTTTCGTAATGCGGAGCCAACTGCATGGTTTCGGGCGTACCCTGCATGTGCATCAGAATGTAGGGAACCCCCAATTTTGCCACCGTGCGAAACATTTGTCGGTCCATCATGCCGCCCGCAATGTCGTTTATGATGTCCGCGCCCTCCTCTTCGACAGCCATTTTCGCCACATCAGCGCGAAACGTATCGACCGACACCGGCACATCAGGGAAGAGTTTGCGTACGCATCGCAGTCCCATTCTCAGTCGGTTCATTTCTTCTTCGGGCGAAACGTCGTCAGCACCCGATCTTGATGAGTAGGCACCAATGTCGAGCATGTCAGCCCCATCGGCCATCAGTTTTTCGATGCGATCACAAATTGCCTGTTCCGAAAAAGTGCGGCTTTCGGCATAGAAAGAGTCGGGCGTCACATTCACGATGCCCATAATCTGAGGTTCGTTGAGCGGATAGAGTTTTCCGTGCAAGTTTAGCGTAAAGTTCGTAGTGTTCATGGGAGTAAAATTAGTGCGGCACACAGTTGCGTCTGTAAGCTGTTTGGTGTGCATGCTGCTGTCGTGCTGCAGCGGCAAGTGCGTGCAGTCTGTAGCCCGATGTAGCAGTTGCACAAGCAGCTATGCCTCCAGGCCTTTTACCGCAGCTACAAACTTACTCAATTTTATTGAAACCTTCTGATTTCGTTTCAAAGAAAATCTGTTTTTTACGCAAAAAAATCCGCAGCCTATCACAACTGCGGATTTCACTTACTAAAAGAATTTACAGCATTGCCTCGTTTGGCCTTTCCGCAAATTCAGTTGAAGCAGGTCTTTCGGGTTATTTTTAGGAAGCATGTGCGGTATTACCGAACCATGCATGTTTAGGGTTGGGGGATAACGTAGTACCTGCTTCCAGGCAACCGTTATGAATAAAAAAAGAGGAAAGACGAAGCCGCTGCTCCTATCCTCCCTCTCAGCCAATTAAAGGAAACGGTTGTTGTATCAATTCAATATATCGTATGAATCAAAGTCCTATTGGTCAAAGCGGTAGCAGGTATGCGTTTTACCTTTGAGTGTAAATACGAATTTGCTGTCTTCAAGCGACACAATCGTTGAAGTATCTGCCAATTCCTGGTAGCTTTCTCCTTCGCTTTTGATATAGGTCAGTATAAAGTTGCCATTGCGCAGTTTCCACTCACGCAGGGTAATGTTGTCTGTATTTCCCACAGTGCTTGCCACACCGTTTTTGTCCAGACGCATACCATTTCCATCTCCGCTTTCATACATCCACAAACCTACCAATTCATTATAGTTGACGGAAGAAAGAATGCGTTTTTGCTTGAATTGTGGAACTACTGCCAGCGTGTCGCCGTCAGTCATTGTGCCATGAATGGCGTGCTGTTTTTGGGCAAAGGCATATCCCATGGTGCGTTGGCGCTTCGAGTCGATTTGTGTAAAGGTAATCGAATCGTTGGTGTGTGCGTTCAGCACAACGAACATTGTAGAATCGGGTTCTTCAGACGTTTCCACCTCTGTTTGCGCTTGTTTGCTTCCGCAGGATGACAGTACCATGGCCAAAGCCGAGGCCATGATTATGCTTTTGATTTTCATCTTCGTTTCTTTAAAAGGGGAAAGGAGTTGAGTTGTTACACTCCAACTCCTTTCCGTTATTTATCGCTACGTATAATTACGTCTTAACCTTCAAAAGGTTTACTTCTTCTGAGCGTGGTGTTCGTTAGGATCAACCGTTACGCTCAGTTCGTGCGTTTTCACGCAACCGAATACGTCAGTAACCACCATGTGGAACTTAACCGTAGCCGGACCGGTAAGAGCTGCCTTTTCGGTGGTTTCGAATTCAAGCTTCTTACCATCTGCGCTTACCTGATACTTTGTGAACAGACCTGTATTAGCATCAGCAAATACATTGCCATTCATGATAGGCTTGACTTCAACATGCGTGATGCGCACGTCTCTGTTATCCAAGTACAGGATGTTCTGCTTACCAGACTTCGAAGGATCGTCAGAAGTGATGTCTGCATTGGTTACATCGAGTTTGCCGGGGTAGCCAATGTTCAACTTCTTAGTGCTGAGGTCGGCATGGTAGATGGGGCTGTACCACTTGAGCTGGAACTTTTCAGTAGCGGCGTAGAGGTTAGCCAAACCGAAGTACTTCACGCCAGCTTCGAGGTTGTAGAGGTAAGCCTCCTTAGTACCCTTGCTGTCAGCATCAACGGCTGCATTGGGAACGTAGAGCAGGTGGTTGAACTGGAACGGTGCAACAGTGTAGTTGCCGAGGTCACCCTTCAAAGGCTTGTATGCTTCGTTCTTGTTAGCTTTGTTGTAAACCGTCAAATCCTTGAAGAGAATCTTCGATTCAACACCGTTAACTTTGTCAAGGTCCTTGTTTACATTGTTGTAAGAACCAGACAAGTCATAGTAAGCATAACCCTTAGCACTTGCATTGTAAGCAGCCCATGCAATGGTGATGTTGCCATCGAATGCATTGGTAATGCGCTGGATGAATTCGTCGAAGAAGGTCGGACGCTTCATAGTGAACTGAATGTTCACCGTGTTCACCAAGTTAGTCTGCGGGTTCTTGAAGTTGAGCGGCAAAGTGTAAACCTTGTCGAAGGTAACCTTAGCAGGATCGTAAGTTACTGAAAGCGTCTTGATGTCTGAAGCCTTGAAGTTGCCTTCCAAAGATTGTTCAGCCTTGTTCTGCATCAAGTTAATATCCAAAGTCTTCAATTCAGCATCCTTCTTACCATTGGTGAAGGTAATCTTCGTGAACTCGCCACCGTTGATTTGTGCACCTGCAACAGTTGCAGCACCTACCATCAGTTTCGTAGTGTTCTTCACGAATACATCGTTCTTACCAGTCATGCAGAGGAGCGTGTTGAAGGCAGGGTTCGATTCGCTTACAGTCTGAACGGCATTGCTCTGAGGCGTATGCGTCATGGCAATGGTCTGCGTTTCAATCATCGGCTTCGTGTAGATAACCGTGTAAGTGTTCTTATAGATTGAACCGTCGTAGTTCCAGATGTAGTAATCGTAAGTGAAGATGTAGTTGTTATACTTTTCGCTGATTACTACAGGAATTTCGTTGAACAAATCATTACCTTCAGCCAACACGGTTTCAAAGCCCTTGTTGGTATTCATAGCGTTCACAGCTTCGGGAACGTTTGTGTTAGGTTTACCAGGTTGTACAGCCTTAGTACATACCAAGTACTTGCGATAAACCTTCTTTGCGCCCTTGGCTTTGTGTGCATCGAATACAGGGGTCAATCGGAGCGTACCCGTCAAGTCACCGGCAGTAGCAGCCTGACCAACGAACTTGTAGTTAACACCATCAGCATTCTTTTGTGCATCAACACCAATAAGTTCAAAATCAGTGTTAGTTAAAGCAGTTGCAGCTGTAGCATTGGTCTTGATTTCGTACTTCGAGTAAACCTTGCGACCCATGGGCTTGCCATCTTTGCCAAGCGTTTTGTTGTCGGTAGCAGCCAAAGCGTAAACAACCTTTTCGTTAAGTTTAGGCTGTTTCTTTACAGCTTCGTAGTCGCCCTTGTTGAAGGTGTTGGTCACAGCCATTTCATACAGGCCGTTGCCCTTCTTAGCTTCAGCACGCGTAATGAGCTTATTGGCAGCAGCGGTCTTTTCAAGTACGTATTCGCTGTTGGCAGCATCCTGGCTGTTGAGCAACGCCAAAGTCTGACCCTTGAAGTCTACAGAGTTCGGGTTGATGGTAGCAAAGATGAAACCTGCCTTTTCCTGTACGTTGTACTGATTTGCAAACAACGTGCTTGCGTTCTTGGCATTCTTGTAGGGGAAGTAAACTTTTCTCTGCTTAACATTCTCAGCATCAAAGTAAGTTTTGCCTTCACCAGGGTTTACATTGAATTTGTTAACCTGAGCGTAAACAGCTTCAAATTCGCTGTCGGCATCCTGTACAATAACACCAGTGATGAGGTTTGCAAGGTTAGCGTAAAGCACGTCAACCAAACCATTCACCGCTGCAATTTTCTTTGCGATTTCTTCGTTCAACTTGGCTTCGGCATTTTCAAGTCCTTTTTCAAGTTCTGAAATTTGAGCCTGAAGTTCCTTGTCCTTGGTGTCCAAGTTGTTGTAAGCCGTCTTCAACTTTTCAATCTCAGTGTTGAGGGCAGCTTCAAGTGAACCGATTTCTTCAGTGAGTTTTTTTACTTCTGCATTAACGAGTTTCTGCAGTTCTGTTTTGTTCGTATCAACTTCAGCCTTAAGGTTAGCGATTGAGGTCTTAAGTTCTTCAATCTTCTTGGCTTGGTCCTTCTTATATGCTTCGATGTCACCATTGAACTTGTCGAGTTCTTCTTTCAGGTCTTCCAGTTGGTCATCCTGTGCTTTGTTCTGAGCATCGATGTAAGCCCTGAGTGAAGCCTCCTGAGCGGTGAGAGAACTTTCGAGTTTACCTACCTTTTCAGTAAGTTTTGTAACTTCATCGCCCAATGCGTTGATTTGCTTCTCCAGAGTTTCCTTGATGCTCTTCAACTCGTTAGCCACCTTGGTCAGTTCTTCCTTGTTAGCTTCAGAAAGAGCCTTTGCCTGTTCTGCCAAGCCGTATGCCTGTTCTGCTTTTTCTTTAGCCGTAGTGATGGCAATTTGCATTTCGGCATCGTTCTTAAGAAGTGTTTCAACCGTCTTGCCCTGCTCATCAATACGCTTGTTGGCAGCATCCAGTGCGCTTTCGAGGTCAGCCTTGGCTTTGTCAACCAATGCCTGAGCTGCAGCAATTACAGCCTGCTTGTTAGCCTCGTCTGCGTTTTTGTATGCGTCTTCCAAGCCTTTTTGTGCTGCTTTGAGTGCTTCGATTTCAGCAGCCACGTTTTTCAGCTTCTCGCCCGAAAGTTGTTCAAGCGTCTGAGCGTTTGCCGTAATCTGCTGCTGCAAATTCTCGATATCAGAATCGTAGTCATCGCAGGATACGAGCACGCTTGACGGCGTGATACATAAAGCGCCGAACAAGAGAGCACTAATAAATTTCCTCTTCATGTTATAGAGTAATTTAATGATGCCTATAAATCCCCCTAATTCGGCAATAAAGTTCAAAAATCTGTTTTAATTTACACATAACAAAAAAAACGACGTGGGAATCTGTACTTGTCACTCGTCCCACGTCCAGAGGCTCTCGCATTGCCCGAAGTAGTTGAACGAGCAACGCAAGACCCACGCCGAATGTTTTTTACGAAATCATATAATAATCCTTTACACGCGTTCCCTTGTTAACACAACAAGGGATAAGCGAGAAAAGGTACAATTTCGTTATAAATCATACCACGTGGCACTTACTGCTGCCTCATCCTTGACTACTTCTAAGAAACTTGCGAGATTTCTGGAGGTCAAAGACAAGCGTTAAGTAAACGCCCTTTCATATATATGTATATGCACCCACCCAACCCTACATTGCCATTGCTGACAATGTCATTCGGCGTGAATACATTGCAAAATTACATATTTTTTTATTCGCTCCAAAATTTCTACCTTCTTTTTTTTTGTTCTTATACTTTATGTATGCTTGTTTTAGTGCTTTTTCTTTTTCAACCTTGATTTTTTACAATTGTTGTTTGCAATTTGTTGGGTTTATCCACCTCAGTCTCACTCTTCGAAACTTATTCGTCTTTTTAGATTATTCCCATCAATTAAAGTTTCTTGCTGTAAAAACCCCTTGTAAGCGGTGTGATTCCTCATTTTTTTACTACTTTTGTCGGCTGGACAGCGAAAGTCCATACACGCTAAGTAGGTGTTCAAAATTATTTTTACATTTGAATTGCGTTATTGTGCCGTAGTT
>OHGS01000229.1_pt1 | contig 31302 bp, 26 predicted proteins | sample 1567831 | NCBI WGS metagenome assembly OHGS01 (sample SAMEA3879596, study PRJEB24766) | human gut metagenome | biome: human-associated habitat; feature: feces | place: USA | collected 1985/1987
TGGGGGCCATTGGCTTGATTGCCGCAGTTATTTTGTTTGTGGCTTCAAAGAAATTTGCTGTGTATGAAGATCCGCGAATTGCTCAGGTAGCCGAAGTGCTTCCACAAGCTAACTGCGGTGGATGTGGTTATCCGGGATGTTCTGGTTTTGCCGCTGCTTGCGTGAAGGCTGGTTCACTCGAAGGAAAACTGTGTCCGGTGGGCGGTCAGCCTACCATGGAAAAGGTTGCTGGTATTTTAGGACTGGAGGCTACAGCTTCAGAACCTAAAGTAGCGGTAGTGAGATGTAACGGTACATGTGCCAACCGTCCTAAACTTACTCAGTACGACGGTGTGCGTTCATGTGTAGTAGCTAATTCCACTTATGGAGGTGAAACCGGATGTACATTCGGCTGCTTGGGATGTGGCGACTGTGTGAGTGCTTGCCAGTTCGATGCCATTCACATGAATCCGGAAACCGGATTACCCGAAGTGGATGAAAGTAAATGTACTGCTTGTGGTGCTTGTAGCAAAGCATGTCCGCGCAACATTATCGAAATCCGTCCGAAAGGAAAGAACAACCGTCGTGTATACGTACAGTGTGTCAATAAAGACAAAGGTGCTGTTGCACGTAAGGCTTGTACCGCTGCATGTATCGGCTGTGGCAAGTGTGTGAAGGTTTGTCCGTTCGAAGCTATTACACTCGAAAATAATCTGGCATACATCGATCCGGCTAAGTGTAAATCTTGCCGCAAGTGCGAAACTGAATGTCCTCAGAATGCAATTGTTGCGGTAAATTTCCCTCCTCGCAAGGCTAAACCTGCTGACGCTGCTCCTGTAGCACAGGCTGCTTCTGCTGCATCAAAGGCTGCTCAGCCTGTAGCTGAACCTAAAAAGGAAACAGTGGAAGTTAAAGCTGCTGAGGCTCCGAAAGAAGCTCCTAAAACTGAGGCTTAATCAAAATTAGTAATTAAATTAAAAAGATATTTACAGTGAAGACATTTAGAATTGGTGGAGTTCATCCAGCAGAAAATAAATTGTCAGCAGGCAAAGCTATCGAAACGCTTGCTCTTCCTAAGCAGGCTGTTTTCCCTTTGTCACAGCATATCGGTGCTCCCGCTACTGCTATCGTAAAAAAAGGTGATGTAGTGAAGGTCGGAACCAAGATTGCTGAAGCAGGAGGCTTTGTTTCTGCCGCTATCTTCTCTTCTGTTTCTGGTAAAGTAAACAAAGTGGATAGCGTTATCGACGCCAGTGGCTATCGTAAACCGGCTATTTTTATTGATGTGGAAGGTGACGAATGGGAAGAAAGCATCGACCGCAGCAGCGAACTGGTAAAAGAATGTAACCTGACTCCTGAAGAAATTGTTGCTAAGATAAAAAATGCAGGTGTTGTTGGTATGGGTGGTGCTTGTTTCCCTACTCATGTAAAACTTACTCCTCCTCCGGGCTGTAAGGCAGACTGCGTAATTATCAATGCAGTAGAATGTGAACCATATCTGACAGCCGACCATCGTCTGATGCTGGAAAAGGCAGATGAAATATTGGTTGGCGTACAGATTCTGATGAAAGCAGCTAAGGTTACCAAAGGATATATCGGCATTGAAAATAATAAGCCGGATGCCATCAAGCTGATGACAGAGAAGGCTGCTGCTTATCCTGGTATTGAGATTGTTCCTTTGAAAGTGAAATATCCGCAAGGAGGTGAAAAACAGTTGATTGATGCTGTTATTGGCCGTCAGGTTCCTGCTCCTCCCGCAATTCCTATTAATGTAGGTGCAGTCGTTCAGAACGTAGGAACTGCTTATGCAGTATACGAGGCTGTACAGAAAAACAAGCCTTTGTTCGAACGTATCGTAACCGTTACAGGAAAATCGTTGAAGAACCCTTCAAACTTCCTGACACGTATGGGTACTCCGATGAGCCAGCTTATTGAAGCTGCCGGCGGTCTGCCCGAAGACACAGGAAAGGTAATCGGCGGTGGTCCGATGATGGGTAAGGCACTGGCCAATACCGAAGTTCCTATCTGCAAAGGTAGTTCGGGCGTATTAATCATGAACGATAAGGAAGCACGTCGTGCAGAACCTCAGCCATGTATCCGTTGCGCTAAGTGCGTTAGTGCTTGTCCGATGGGACTGGAACCGTTCTTGCTGGCTACTTGCTCGGCTCATGGCGACTGGGAACGTGTAGAACATGAAATGATTATGTCATGTATCGAGTGCGGTTCTTGTCAGTTCACATGTCCTTCTCATCGTCCGATGCTGGACTATATTCGTTTAGGTAAAGGTAAGGTGGGCGGAATTATCCGTGCACGTAACGCTAAAAAATAATTGAATTTTAATTATGGCAAACAAATTAATTGTATCATTATCACCCCACGTGCATAGCGGTGACAGCGTACAGAAGAATATGTATGGTGTAATCATCGCTTTGGTGCCTGCCTTGCTTGTATCATTCTACATGTTCGGTCTGGGGGCTGTCATTGTCACGTTGACTTCTGTCATTGCGTGTCTGTTTTTCGAATGGGCTATTACAAAGTATATCTTGAAGCGTGAACGTACTACCATTATGGATGGTTCTGCTGCGCTGACCGGTATTCTTCTTGCATTCAACTTGCCTTCTAATCTTCCTTTATGGATTATCATCATCGGTGCGCTGGTTGCTATCGGTATTGGTAAGATGACTTTCGGCGGATTGGGATGTAACCCGTTCAACCCTGCTTTGGTAGGACGTATTTTCTTGCTGATTTCTTTCCCTGTACAGATGACTTCATGGCCTGTTACCGGTCAGTGGGCAAGCTATACAGATGCTGAAACAGCTGCAACTCCACTTGCTCTGATGAAGCAGGCTGTACATGGCGATGCAAATGCATTGAGCCAGTTGCCCGATACAATGAGTCTTTTCTTGGGTAACAATCCGGGATGTATCGGTGAAATCAGTGCATTGGCTTTGCTTATCGGTCTGGTATATATGTTATGGAAAAAAATCATTTCATGGCATATTCCGGTATCTATCATCGCAACAGTGTTCGTATTCTCAGGCTTGATGCATCTGGCAAACCCTGTAGCTTATGCATCTCCGTTCGTTCACCTGTTTACCGGTGGTTTGATGTTGGGAGCAATCTTTATGGCTACCGACTATGTTACTTCACCTATGACTCATAAAGGAATGATCATTTATGGTGTAGCTATCGGATTCCTGACAGTGGTAATTCGTCTTTTCGGTGCTTATCCGGAAGGAATGTCATTCGCTATTTTCATCATGAATGCATTTACTCCGTTGATTAACACTTATTGTAAACCTAAACGATTCGGGGAGGTAGTAAAGAAATGAAAAAACTTGAATCATCTTTAAAGAATATGGCCTTGGCACTGACAGGCTTTTCTGTAGTAGCCGGAGGTTTATTGGGCTGGGTGAACGATATTACCGCTGAGCCGATTGCTCAGGCAAATGCTAAAACATTGAGTGATGCAATTGCTGTAGTGGTTCCGGGATTTGACAACAACCCTGCCGAAGCGCCCGAAACTGTAGAGGTAAACGGTGCTACTTATAAGATTTATAAAGCAACTAAAGGCGGAGAGCCGATAGGAGCTGCCGTAGAGTCGTCGGCAAACGGATTCGGTGGTGCGCTGACCGTATTGGTTGGTTTTGATAATGATGGAAATATCATCGATTATTCTCTGTTGAGCCATGCAGAAACTCCGGGATTGGGTTCGAAGGCTGCCGACTGGTTTAAAAAGGGAGCTAAAGGCGACATTACCGGAAAGAATCCGGGTGAAGCAGCCCTGACTGTAAGCAAGGATGGGGGACAGATCGATGCGATTACGGCTTCTACCATTACTTCACGCGCTTTCTTGCTGGCAGTGAACAATGCTTATGCAGCATATAAGAATCAGTATGTAGATGGTGCTAGCGGTGCAACTACCCAGGCTGAAGAGGCAGATGCTGAAACAGCTGTTGCTGCTGATAGTACAAATGTTGAAAATAATTAATAGGAAGGAGCAGACTATGAATAATTTTAAAGTATTGATGAACGGGATTGTAAAAGAAAATCCTACGTTTGTACTCCTTTTGGGTATGTGTCCTACGTTGGGTACTACCTCTTCTGCCATTAATGGTATGGGAATGGGACTGGCTACTATGTTCGTTCTTATCTGTTCGAATGTGGTGATTTCGTTGATTAAGAATCTGGTTCCTGACATGGTACGTATTCCTATTTTCGTTGTAGTTATCGCTTCGTTCGTAACCTTGTTGCAGATGGTGATGCAGGCTTATGTCCCCGCACTGTATGCTACCCTCGGATTGTTTATCCCCTTGATTGTGGTAAACTGTATCTTGCTGGGACGTGCAGAAGCTTTTGCTGCAAAGAATAATCCGCTTTCGTCGTTCTTCGACGGACTGGGTATGGGACTTGGTTTTACCATTGCTCTGACACTGTTGGGCGGTGTTCGTGAATTCCTTGGAACAGGTAAGTTGTTTAACATTGCCATCATGCCGGAAGAATATGGTATGCTGATCTTTGTACTGGCTCCGGGAGCATTCATCGTATTGGGTTACCTGATTGCTATTGTAAACCGTCTGAAAAAGGCATAACTCCTAAAAAGTAGAAGATATGGAATATATATTGATATTTATCACCGCTATCTTTGTGAACAACATTGTGTTGTCACAGTTTCTCGGTATCTGTCCGTTCTTGGGCGTTTCTAAGAAGGTAGAAACCGCTATGGGTATGGGAGCTGCTGTTGCCTTTGTGTTGACGCTGGCTACCATTGTGACTTACGTTATCCAGAAGTTTGTGCTCGATGCTTTCGGACTGGGTTATTTGCAGACCATTGCATTTATTCTTGTCATTGCGGCATTGGTTCAGATGGTGGAAATTATTTTGAAGAAAGTTTCTCCGGCTTTGTATCAGGCTTTGGGAGTATTCTTGCCGTTGATTACAACAAACTGCTGTATCTTGGGTGTGACTATTCTGGTTATTCAGAAGAATTATGATTTGCTGACAGGTGTTGTCTATGCGTTCTCTACAGCTCTCGGTTTTGCTTTGGCATTGATCGTCTTTGCTGGAATCCGTGAACAACTCAGTCTGGTGAATATCCCTAAAGGTATGCGTGGCATGTCTATTGCATTGGTCACAGCTGGTCTGCTGGCAATGGCATTCATGGGCTTCTCTGGTGTAGATAAAGGCCTGGCAGTTTTATTTGGACTGTAATCCGCACAAAACCTGATTGGTTAATATATTGAATGAGCAGAACTCTTTTCTGTCCGGAAGGATGAAAAAGTTCTGCTTTTTTTATGCCTTTGCATATTTATTTGATAAATTTGAGAGAGTTTTTTCTGACAGATGACGTGATGTTCGATAATTATTTCTACTTTTGTTGAAGAAAAAATTTGAAGGACGTAATTTTATAGCAATATGAAAGAAAGAATTCTGGTAACAGGTGGAACCGGTTATATTGGTTCTCATACAGTTGTAGAGCTTCAGAATAGTGGTTATGAGGTAATTATTGTAGATAATCTTTCGAACTCTCGTGCTGATGTAGTCGATAATATTGAAAAGATTACAGGTATTCGTCCTGAATTCGAACAGGTAGACTGCTTGGATTATGCAGGAATGGATGCTGTGTTTACCAAATATCCAGGTATTAAAGGAATTATCCATTTTGCAGCAAGCAAGGCTGTAGGTGAATCAGTGCAGAAACCTTTGTTGTATTATCGCAACAATCTGGTTTCATTGATTAACTTGCTGGAGCTGATGCCTAAGCATAACGTTCCGGGCATTATCTTCTCATCTTCATGTACAGTATACGGTCAGCCTGACAAACTTCCTGTTACAGAAGAGGCTCCGATTAAGAAAGCAGAATCACCTTATGGAAATACAAAACAGATAAACGAAGAAATTATTCGTGATACTGTGGCTTCCGGCTCTCCGATTCATGCTATTCTGTTGCGTTACTTCAATCCGATAGGTGCTCATCCTACAGCACTCATCGGTGAATTGCCTAACGGTGTTCCGCAGAATCTTATTCCGTATCTGACTCAGACAGCTATCGGCATCCGTGAAAAATTGAGTGTATTTGGTGATGATTATAATACACCTGATGGTTCATGTATCCGCGATTATATTTATGTTGTCGATTTGGCTAAGGCACATGTTATTGCCATGAACCGTATCCTGGAAAACAAACAGAAAGACAAAGTTGAAGTATTCAATATTGGTACAGGTAGAGGTCTTTCTGTTCTGGAACTGATTCATGCTTTTGAATCGTCAACAGGAGTGAAGCTGAATTATCAGATTGCAGGCCGTCGTGCCGGAGATATCGAACAAGTGTGGGCCGATCCTTCTTACGCTAACAATGAATTGGGCTGGAAGGCTGAAACTTCTATCGAAGAAACACTGCGTTCAGCATGGAACTGGCAGCTGAAACTTCGTGAAAAAGGAGTTCAGTAATCGATTGAATGAAAAATGATAAAAAACGTTAATACATAAAACCAAAACGTTTGAAGAAATGTTTTATTGATGCAGACGCTTAAAACACTTGGATGTATGTGAATATGTGTAAGTATTACCTGTTCCAGAAGTGGAAAAGGAGCGTTAATGCATAGTAGTTTTGTCGTGTTTTATTTTGTGTTTGTGTTGTGACTGTTTCTCGACGTGAGTCGGGAAACAGTTTTTTGTTTGCAGAATTTTGTATAACTTTGCAGCCGATTTTGAATTCTGTCCGATTTTACTGACTGTTCAGGCTGATTCAAAGTCAGGGGAATGGGACTTCCCTGTTATAAACCGCTAATAAAGTAGCTGATAGTTCCTGCCGGAGTTGGTCTTTGGAGTAAGACTGGCAGGAAAATCTATATCTGCTTGTCTGAAAAAAGAATCCGGCTTCCGTTTTCGAAGAAGTTATTTTTATTGTTTGACAAAATATAGACAAGAGATGAAGATTCAGAAAAATCAAAACATTGCGATGAAACTGCAACAGTTTCCTTTACTTTTTTATTTATTCAAGTGGCTTTTTCTTTCTGCTATATCCGGAGCGTGTATCGGTTCGGCTTCCGCCTTATTGTTGGTTTCGCTGGAATGGGCAACCCAATATCGTGAACACCATCTGTGGATTATAGCCCTGCTTCCTGTAGCCGGTTTGGTCATCGGACTGATGTATCATTACCTGGCAGGTACGGCGTCACGGGGAAATAATTTTTTGATAGAAGAAATCCGTTCTCCGCATGATATAATTCCTTTTCGGATTTTATATAGGAACAGTCCTGACACATTTGTTTGGCGGATCAGCCGGACGTGAAGGAACTGGAGTGCAGATGGGAGGGGCAATAGCCGACCGTTTTTCCAAGCTTTTCCGCTTGCCCAGACGCGACCATCGGGTTATGGTAGCAATAGGTATCAGTGCCGGCTTTGCTTCTATTTTCGGTACACCGCTGGCAGGAGCTGTATTTGGCCTGGAGGTAATCATTGTGGGAAGAATGCGTTATGAATCTATTCTTCCGGTCTTTTTGTCGGCTGCCTTTGCACATTTGACTTGCCATACCTGGGGCGTAGAGCATACGCTTTATCCGGCTCCTGTAGTTCCGGAACTGGGCGTTTCAAATATCTTGTGGGTTGCTCTTTCGGGCATTGTATTTGGAGTTGTTGCAATGGCATTCTCACGTTCTATCGGTTTCTGGGGAGGAGTGGCAAAAAAGTTTATATCCTATCCACCTTTACGTCCGGTAGCAGGAGGTATAATAATTGCTTTGGCGGTCTGGCTGTTGGGTACGACCAAGTACATCGGACTGGGTGTGCCGACCATCGTAGCCTCTTTTTCGGAGCAGCAGATGTGGTATGATTTCCTCTTGAAACTGATTTTTACAACATTTACGATTGGTGTTGGTTTTAAGGGAGGAGAAGTTACTCCTTTGTTCTTTGTCGGAGCTACCTTAGGCAGTGCCTTATCTTTTATCATTCCATTGCCCATGAGCCTATTGGCCGGACTCGGATTTGTAGCCGTTTTTGCCGGAGCCACCAATACCCCGATAGCCTGTACCTTTATGGGAATCGAACTGTTTGGCATAGAGCCGGGAATTTATCTGGGCATAGCTTGTGTCGTAGCCTATTTGTTTTCCGGACATACAGGAATATACACGTCGCAGGTTGTTGGTACTCCCAAACATTTACTCTATTTGCGTGATAAGGGAAAGACGCTGAAATAAGTCTTGATTTATAGCAAGATTTTGAAGATAAAAAATGAGAAAACTGTTAAATCGGCAATATTATCCATGGGTTTCCGTAATTTTGTAACCTATTTCAGAAACAGACACGGATATGGCACAATTAAGAGAAATGACAACAGGCCCTTCACTGCCGTTGATCTTCAGTTTCACATTACCTTTATTGCTGGGTAACTTGTTGCAGCAGACTTATTCATTGGTTGATGCGGCTATTGTCGGAAAATTTCTTGGGATAAATGCCCTGGCATCGGTCGGAGCAAGCACTTCGGTGGTCTTTCTTATATTAGGCTTCTGCAACGGATGCTGTGGAGGATTTGCTATTCCCGTAGCTCAGAAATTTGGTGCGCGCGACTATGTGACGATGCGGCGTTATGTTTCTGTCAGTCTGAAAATAGCCGGAGTCATGTCGGTCATCATCGCATTGCTTACCAGCCTGCTGTGTGCCTTTATTCTCCGGACGATGCAGACGCCTGAGAATATTTTTCAAGGAGCATACAGCTATCTGCTGGTAACTTTCATCGGAGTGCCGTGTACATTTTTCTACAATCTGCTGTCCAGCATCATACGTGCGTTGGGCGATAGCAAGACACCTTTCTGGTTTCTGCTTTTCTCAACAATCTTGAATATTATACTTGACCTCTTCTGCATACTGATTATGGGGTGGGGGGTAACAGGCGCTGCTGTCGCTACGGTATTTTCTCAGGGAGTTTCGGCTGTATTATGCTATTTTTATATGTACCGGAAGTTTGATATTCTGAAAACAGAACCTTCAGACCGTCGCTTCCGTCCGGAACTTGCCAGACAACTGATGTACATTGGCGTGCCTATGGGACTTCAGTTTTCCATAACCGCTATTGGCAGTATCATGCTTCAGAGTGCGAATAATGCGCTGGGTACGGCATGTGTGGCAGCCTTCACAGCCGCTATGCGTATCAAGATGTTTGTGATGTGCGCGCTCGACAGTCTGGGAATGGCGATGGCTACGTACAGCGGGCAGAATTACGGTGCGGGCAAACCAGGCCGTATCTGGCAGGGCATTAAGTCGGCTTCACTGATGATGATAATCTATGTAGCTGTAGTGGCAGTTCTTATCTGGGGATTTGCCGATAAGTTTGCCTTGCTGTTCATTTCTGCTGATGAAACGGAAATCATAGCCGATACAGCCTTATTTCTGCACTTCAATGTTTCTTTCTTCCCCTTGCTGGGCATGCTCAGCATACTCCGCTATTCCATTCAGGGAGCGGGATATACCAAGCTTGCCATGTTTTCCGGCGTTTCAGAGATGATAGCACGTGTGCTGGTAAGTGTGATTATTGTTCCACTTTGGGGATTTGTAGGAGTATGTGTGGGCGACCCAACCGCATGGCTTTTTGCCAATCTCTTCTTGATACCCGCATTTATCTATGTATATCGCCGTTTGCACGTCATTGTAACCAAAGAACGTTAGTTCTTCACCGGCATCCGTTTCCAGATTCCCGCAGGGATAAGCTTCCAGAAGAATACTAGCAGACGGTATCTCCAGTCGATAACGGCAATGCGCTGTTTCCTGTGTATGGCTCGTACGATATGTGCGGCTACTGTTTTCGGCGACATGAGCATGGGATAATGTTTTCCGTCGTTCAGAAGTCCGGTAGCGACAAAGCCCGGCCGGATGTCTGTGAAGCTGATATGCAGGTGATGCATACGCGATAATTGTTCGAGTGCATCGATATATGTATTCTGGAAACGCTTGGTTGCCGAATAAGCCGGTGCGATACCCAAGCCTTTAGTTCCGGCTATGGAACTGATGACTGCGATATGACCTTTACCCTGCTGGCGGAAGTACCGGAAAGCATATCCTACCATACGTACGAATCCTGTACCGTTTGTTTCAAGCGTATTCAGTTCGATGTCGGGCGAAAGCTCAAAATTCTGGAAACCGATACCGGAACTTTGCAGAAACAAATCCATGCCTCCCAGTTCCCCTATTAGTTTCTCCAGTTCATTTTCTGCCCCTTCTTTCCTGATGTCGAGTGCACAGATTTTTATTCTGTCGGGAGATTTCTTCTGAAATTCCAGCAGATTTTCCCGGCGTCTTCCTGCTATGCCGAGATACCATCCTTCGGCTAATAATAACTGTGCTACCTCATAGCCTATGCCCGAGGTTGCTCCTATGATGACTGCACGTCTGGTTTTCGGTGAATCCATATCAGTGGTTGTTATAGTGTGTAAATTATTTGTTTGTACGTATTTCGTATATGAATGTTTCAGCGTTTGGAATATCCGCACCCTTACAGTTGTAAAAGAACTGGCCGGCAAAAGGCATTTGTTCATTCAAGGGCCGGAGCTCTTGTGTAAGATGGGCACAGAATGTCTTGTATGAATGGATATTCATGCGTTCGCCGGCATCGTCACGGAAAAGGATGGCATAATGGTTAAGCGGACGGGCATGCACAAGCTGGTTGATTTCCAGGGCAAGTGAGCGGGCTTCCCGAGCCGATATACGGTCGAAAAGACTGGAAACATTGAAAATAATCAATTCAGATAAGACAGCGTGTGCCGCCCAAAATGAAGCCGGTACAGCCGATATTCTCGGATAGAAACAGTGAGTTGCATGGCGATACGCTTCCGACTGGAAGAACTGCAAGGCTATATCGTCCATTTCTTTTGTCGGGTAAATACCCATATAAGTCAGATCCAGATGAGGGAGTCGTCGGCATGCGTCGATAAAGGCAAGCCCGGAAGCACCTGTTTCGTAGCTTAAGTCGCAGAACACTACACGTCCCGATAAGTTGCGGACGGCACTGAACAGCCAGCCTCCGTTGCTTTCGAACAAAGCACGTGCCGCACTGTATGCACGCCTCATATAGTAGCAGTTGTAGAGCTGTATTTGCTCGTATGCAGAAATGGTATCCGTTCCGTTCCGGAAATCACATCTTCCGTAAGCCGTCAGTTCACGGTTACGTGCTTCATCCTTGTTTATTTTGCTGTTTTCTTCTACTATATGACGGAAAGCATGGTCGAACGCTTCAGAAAGAGGATAGTTTTCCGATTGTAAATCCCATCCCGGCATATATTCAGGCAATGTGAAATCTCCCCGGCAGAATGCGTCGGTATCAGTCTGGCTATATCCGTTGTTCATGCGGATATATTCCATCAGTTTATAAAATGTGATGTTTGCCCCCAGTATTTGTGGGTTTCCGGTAAGAAACAACTGCTTTCTTGCGCGGGTGATCGCCACATTAAGTTTTCGGTCTATTACATATTCATCTTCCTGAAAAGTATTGGCCGTCAGGAAATTCAGCTGACTGAAATTCTGTATAGTAAACGAATAGATGATTACATCACGCTGGCTTCCCTGATAGCGTTCTACCGTATCAATGGAAATATGGGCCAGTTCCGGGATTCCTTTTCTGGCAATCTCTCTGCGTATCATCGCTATCTGATTTCTGTACGGGACAATCACCCCCACAGTCTTGTAGGCGTCAAAAGTGCCGGAAGTCATCCAGTAAATACGTTCGAGCAGAGTGGCGACAATTCGTGCTTCATTAATGTTCGTTTTCTCCGAATAAGCGAGATTGTCGGGAGCATCTGCGGGGATAAACACCATACGGCGGCTTTGTATTAATTTATCCAGATTATCCTGTGGGGCAGGTGCGGAGGCGTAGGGCAAGCACTCCTCCTGATGCGGCAACGGGACTGGCTCCAGTTGCTCACGATAGTAAAATGTCTGGTTAGGAAATTCCGATATGGCAGGATGCATACGTCCCTGTTTATGCAGAATACTTCTGAAATCCTCCTTACTCTGTTTATACAAACGCTCGAAAAGCGAATTGCGGCAGTCGTTCAATCCGATAGACTGTAACAGCGGATCATCTACGCGAGCTTCTTCCTCTTCCTGCTGGGCGATGGCGGGCAACTGCTTGTAGTCGCCTATCAATATAAACTTGTCGATTGCGTTACTACGGTCGTGGCGTGCCGATAAAATACCGACCAGGTCCGGTTCCAATATCTGTGAAGCCTCATCGATGATAGCCAGTGTGAAATGTTTCAGATTAAACAGGTGCAGACGGCTGTTTATTGCAGTCGTAGTACCAGTGAAAATGCGTGTATGAGCTATTTTCTGCTGAATATCCGTCAACTTGGGGCAGTCGGCAAGGCTGTTTTTCAATAAGTAAGGCGCGAAACGTTTATCGCATGACAGTTCACTGCCTATCCGGATAAAAGGAGTACTTTCTGCGATGCCCGAGTCGACCAGCATGCTACAGATCTCATCAACAGCCCGGTTGGTGTACGACAAAAGCAGGAGAGAAGCTTCCGGATCGGTCAGAGCTTCTTCTACCATATACCGCAAGGCACACGATGTCTTTCCGGTTCCCGGAGGACCTACCAGCAGGAAGTAATCGTCCGTCTGCTTTTCTTTCAGAATCAGTTCGTCAAAACGTCCGTACGAACCGTTCAGTGTACGTTCCGGATGTTTCCCCGGAGTACGTAGCCCCAGCAACAGTTCTTTACGGTCGGTTCGGGCAGACAGGAACGCATATAGTCCGCGCATGGCATTCATGGCCGAAGAGTCAGACGAGTCATGTTCTACGGCAAACACTTCATCGGCTCCACCTATGATATCCTTGTTCTGCTGTCCGTTACGCAGCAATATAGTAAGGCTGTTAGCCTGTATGTCGAGTATATTGCCTTTCATCAGTATCTGTTGGCGTACGTCGGGCTCCTTTTGATATGCATAAAAAATGATGATATCCCCCGTGCGGAAGTTGGGCAGGAAGTCTTCCCCCTGTTGCGGTATATGGAGTTCGATAATATCATATCCTTTTCCCGGTCCGCTTTGACGCTTTTCGGTTACCGTCAGTCCGAGCAGAATATTTCCCGATTCGATTTTTTCGGCAAGAGGAGTGTGCCAAAGGCCGGCAAATCCGTTCGAAGAATCATTCTTTCCTCCCGTTTTGCTTAGTATCTGCTCTTTCGATACAAAGGTGAAGAACCGCTGGAAGTAGGCCCGTTCCAGTGGCGTACAGCGTTTCAGCGTATTGATTGTTTCCTGCAACTGCGGTTCTTGAAAATCATTCCATAAGCGGTTGCTCACCTGTAGCTCGTTCAGCAGGTCGGTGCTCAGTTCTTCCGTTACAGAAGCGATAGCTCCGTCACCGAAAGCCATTTCGCGTGCCGCTATCCGGTTGCGCAGATGTATGCTCTCACGAAACAAAGTTTCGGCAAAATGTTCTATCATGAGGCCATCGGTATATTTGGAATAAAGCAGGAAAGTCTGCAAGTCCTCCGTCTTCCGTCCGAAGTTATACATCAGTACCCCCTGATAAAGCATCATCTGGATGAAATGATCCTCCTTATGACGCCGGTTGTATTCATCCCGTTTTCCCGATTTCTGTTCCACAAGTACCTTGAAATCCTTTTGAAGCATATCGACACGTCCCTGCAAGCCAAGCTGTTCGCAGATGAAAGAAGCCTCCAGCAAGGTATTGTGCTTGTCGAAAGCCTGAATATTATGTGGCAGTACATCGTGTACAAACGAGCGGATGTTCATCATTTGTGCCTGCGCCTGCTCGTGAAAGTTGGCGGGAATAGGGCAGGTACAAAACTCCAAAGCCGCTGAAGCAAAAAACTTCTTGACTGTTGTGCTATAGGCTACTGGGGCATCTTCGCGTTCGTTTATATAATCATCCAGAAACTGGCTGGCCAGGTTACCCAGCAGAATAGGAGCCGTATTAGCCTTTGGCTTGACCTTGTTCATGAAAAAGTTCAGCGGATGATGCCCGTACTCGCGGAAACAGGCAGCCAGCGAACTGATATCTATCAGGTAGTCGGGATGGATGACAATCAGGTTCGGTATATAATGATTCTCTTCATCCACATGTACATCCAGCAGATTCAGCTGAAGATTTTCAGCAAGCAAGTCTTTTAAGTAAAGCATGTCGCTGTTATATCCTCCTTTTGCATAGTCAATGATGATGAAAGGATCTTCATCACTGTCGGTTGCCGCAAATATCTTTGTATCATCCCAACTGCTTACGGCTGCGCGTATATAGGGGATGCGTGAGTACTGCGTACCGCGATAAGGACGGTTCGAATGTGGAATTTCCGGAATTAAAGAAGCTGGAATATCTTCATCGAAAGCCAGGGAAACGAAACGGACTATGGCACGGAGGTCGTACAGGTATTCTTCCATTACGGGGCGGAAATCGTCGCGCATGGCAGCGTTGCAGTTGCGTCGCATGGTCTGTATGGCATATTTGTCCGAAGGAGTCATCCGTTTCTCTTTACAGATATAGTCGAGGCGTGAAAACAAATTTGCGAAAGAGAACGTAACCCCTGCCGTCAGTTCGTAACATGCCTGTTCGAGCACTTTGTATAAAAGAATATATTTGGCCCGGATATTTTCGGGAGCGGCTGTAGGTTGACGGTGAATTTGTTCGATGCGATTATATAAATCGAAAGATTGCAGTTCGATGTGGTTCGTTAAGTTTCCAGACATGGCAGATGAATATCCTTGAATAAAATGACTTTACATAACAAACAAAGTAAAGCCCTTACCTATTAATCTTTTGTTCAAAGATACAACTATTTTCCGAAACACTGCAACCTCTCCTGCGTTCTGCTAAAATCTTTTGCGGTTCGTGATGCTTTTTGTTTCTCTTGCTTATCTTTGTCATTTGAAAAACGAAATAGTATTATGAAGCATGTAATAGCGTGTATGAGGGCCTTATGTCCTATATCGGATGAAACAGTGAAGGAACTGGAAAGTCTTGTTGTAAAATGTAATTATCCCAAAAGATATCAGCTTATAAAAGAGAATATTTTCTGCCGATACGCTTATTTTATAGAAAAGGGAATGACGCGTTCTTTCTGGCTGGTAGACGGAGAAGAAATTACGACCTCATTTTCGTGTGAGGGAGGGATTGTCTTCAGTATGGACGAACTCTATTATAATAAAAAGAGCGAAGAATTTGTTGAAACACTGGAAGACGTAGAGGTGTATAGAATAGAACTGACAGATTTAAGACGGCTGTTCGAAACCAATCTTGAGTTTTGTAACTGGGGGAGAATCATACATCAGAATGAATACAGAAGGCTGCACAGAAGTCATAAGGAAAGGCTTACACTTCCGGCCAGACAGCGGTATGAAGAGTTCAAGAAACAGTTTCCGTATGTTTGCCAGAGAACCAATTTAGGCTACATCGCCTCTTATCTGGGCATTACTCTCTCTACGTTGAGCAGGCTTCGCTCGAATGAGAATGATAAGGCATAATGGCAGCCGATTTTGATGTAGGACAACTTTTTATTGGCGGATAGAGGCTACCTTTGTTGTGTGATTAACCTTGAAAGTTTATTTGTTTAATTTAAAAATCGATAATCATGCAACAATTAAAAGCATCTGCAGCTTTTTCTGATACAAAGCCTCATTACGACTTGCTCGACGGTCTGCGTGGGGTAGCTGCTATCTTGGTCTTATGGTATCATGTTTTTGAAGGATATGCTTTTGCGGCAAATGCCCCAATCATCGAAAGTCCTAATCATGCATATTTGGCCGTAGACTTCTTTTTTATCTTGTCCGGATTTGTCATCGCTTATGCGTATGACGACCGCTGGGGAAAATCAATGTCTTCCGGCAACTTCTTTAAGCGCCGTTTAATCCGTCTGCATCCCATGGTCGTAATGGGAGCTGTATTAGGAGTAATAACCTTCTTGTTACAGGGCAGCGTGCAGTGGGACGGAACACATGTTGCCACATCAGCAGTGATGATTGCCCTTTTGTGCGCCATGTTCTTTATCCCCGCCGTGCCGGGTTGCAGTTACGAAATACGCGGAAATGGCGAAATGTTTCCGCTGAATGGTCCTGCATGGTCACTTTTCTTCGAGTATATAGGCAATATCTTGTACGCATTGTTTATTCATCGTTTCAGCAACAAAGCGCTGGCTGTGTGGACGGCCGTCATGGGAATTTGCTTAGCCTTCTTTACACTGACCGATTATTCGGGCTACGGTTCGCTCGGAGTAGGATGGACACTCGACTCTGTCAATTTCATCGGAGGCTTGCTGCGCATGCTTTTCCCGTTCAGTCTTGGTATGCTGGTGTGCCGTTATTTTAAACCCGTGAAAGTTCGTGGCGCATTCTGGATTTGTTCACTGGTATTGATATGCCTGTTTTACGTACCGTTTATTCCGGGCTTGGAACCCATCTGTTACAACGGCGTGTTTGAAATGGTGTGCATTATGATTGTTTTCCCGGTTCTGGTATGGCTAGGTGCTTCCGGTTCTACCACCGATACGATTTCCTCTTCCGTATGTAAATTCTTGGGCGATATATCTTTCCCCGTTTATATCATTCACTATCCTTTCTATTACCTGTTTTACGCGTGGCTGATAAAGAATCAGTATTTCACTTTCGGAGAAACATGGGAAGTTGCAACCTTGTTGATGGCCGGTAATATCGTTTTAGCCTACCTGTGTCTGAAGTTATACGATGAACCGGTGCGTAAATATCTTGCAAAACGTTTCATGCATAAAAGATAACAGGCAGTCTGCATTGATTTGATATGTTGATTTAGAGGACTATCTGATTCGCTTCATTCTCAGTCGGAGGCTGTTTGTTACCACCGAAACCGAACTGAATGCCATGGCAGCTCCCGCAATCATCGGGTTCAGCAAGAATCCCGTGAAAGGGTAAAGCACCCCTGCCGCTACGGGAATTCCTGTCAGGTTGTAGATAAATGCCCAGAATAAGTTCTCGCGAATGGTACGTACGGTGAGTGTCGAAAGCCGGATGGCCTCGCTTATTTTAGTCAGGTCCGACGATATAATGGTCATCTTTGCCACATCCATGGCGATGTCGCTTCCTTGTCCCATGGCGATACTCAGGTCAGCTTGGGCAAGGGCGGCGCTGTCGTTGATGCCGTCGCCAACCATGGCTACATGCTTTCCTTCCGCCTGAAGCTGTTTGATATACTCCGATTTTTGCTGAGGCAATACTTCCGCGCGGAATTCGGCGATACCAGCCTCCGCAGCAATCCGACGGGCAGTCTGCTCATTGTCACCCGTCAGCATGACAACCGAAATACCTCTTTGCTGTAACTCGGCGATGGCCTTTTTCGATGTTTCCTTTATCCGGTCGGCAATGGCGCAGGTTGCCAGTGCCTGCTGTTCGTCGGCAAACCAGATGACGGTTTTGGCTTCCTGTGCGAAAGCTTCAGCCTTTTCTGAAAGGACAGGAGAGATAGTAATACCCTTTTCGGCAAGCATCCGGTGGTTTCCTGCATAATACGTTTTGCCGTTCCAGCTTGCTTTCACACCTTTCCCTGTAATACTTTCGAAACCGGTTAGCAGACAATCCCCTCCGTTATCAGCATTTGCCTGAGATAATGCCTGCACTACGGCTGTAGCCAGCGGATGTTCGGAATGCTTTTCCAGTCCCAGAAAGATACGCTGTATATCAGCATTCTCAGTTTCCCAGACAATGTCTGTCACCACAGGTTTCCCTTCCGTTATGGTTCCCGTCTTGTCGAGTACAATCGTATCTATCTTTTTGGCCATTTCCAGACTTTCGGCATCCTTGATCAGTATACCGTTTTCAGCCCCTTTGCCGATACCCACCATAATAGCCGTAGGAGTAGCCAGTCCCAAGGCGCACGGACAGGCAATAATCAGTACGGTAACGGCTGCCAGCAGTCCGTGCGTAAAGCCGTTCTCCGCCAGCACAATCCATGCAATGAAAGTAAGCACGGCAATTGTCATGATAGCAGGGACGAATACAGCTGCAATTTTGTCGACCAGTTGCTGTACGGGCGCTTTGCTTCCCTGAGCTTCCTGTACCAGATGAATAATGTGAGAAAGCATCGTATCAGCTCCTACCTTTTCAGCCCGAAACCGGAAACTTCCTTTCTGGTTGATGGTTCCTGCATATACTTTTGCTCCTGCCGACTTACAGACAGGAATTGGCTCGCCGCTCAGCATACTTTCGTCGATGAAAGAACTGCCTTCCGTTACGGTTCCGTCTACAGCGATACGTTCTCCCGGTTTAACGACAATCATGTTGCCTGGAACAATCTGTTCAATACTTACTTCCCGTTCGTCGGTTCCGTCATCGATGATAACTGTACGGGGCTGTAGTCCCATCAGTTTCCTGATAGCAGCCGATGTATTGCCTTTTGCACGTTCTTCCAGTGTGCGTCCCAGCAGGATAAAGGCGATAATCACGCTGGCCGCTTCAAAATACACATGCGGAGTCACTCCCCTTGATAGCCAGAAATCGGGAAAAAACAAGTTGAACAAGCTGAACAGATAGGCGATTCCGGTACTGTTTGCCACCAGCGTGTCCATATTGGCAGAACGGTGCTTCAGCAGCTTCCAGGCATTGACATAGAATCCGCTTCCCAGCCAGAACACCACAGGAGTAGATAATATCCACATGATGTAATTGGCATATGGCATATCCATGAAAAACATTCCGATAATAGCGACAGGAAGCGATAGGATAATAGCCCATATAGTCCGGAACTTCAATTGCCTGTAATGGGCGGCATGTGTGTCTTCAGCCTCTTTTTCGGCTTCTTTAGCCGTATCAATCAGCAAGTCGAATCCTGCGTTTTGTACAGCCTGCTTCATCATTTCGGGCGAGCAGAGCGACGGATCATATTCTACGGTAGCGATAGCTGTTGCCAGATTGACATTGGCCGAGCACACCCCTTCCTGCCGGCTCAATGTTTTGTTAACACGTGCAGCGCAGGCGGCACAACTCATGCCCAGTACGGGGAAAGTCTGTTTTTTTATTTGTTGGTCTGTCATTGTTCTTTTCTTTTTGATTCTGGCGCAAAGATACACCGGCAGACCATTGTGTATGTTATAAAATTATGGATATGATTTATACGATTTCATCCAGTCCTTTGCGTAATTGGATCTTTTGTTTTTTGAATTCGCTAGGAGTAGTGCCGGTCACTTCTTTAAACTGCCGGCTAAGATGAGCCGTACTCGAATAATTTAGCAGGAAAGCGATTTCGTTCAGTGAGAGTTCATCATACACAAGTAGTTCCTTTACGCGCTCTATTTTTTGTGAAATGAAGTATTTTTCTATTGTAATGCCATTGGTTTCCGAAAACAGTTTGCTTAAGGAGCTGTAATCGTGATGAAGCCTGTCGGCAAGAAAGTCCGACAGAGTTGTTTTAAGTTCACCGTTTTGGCTATGTACCAGCCGGATAATTTCCTGCTTGATTTGCTCTATCAGCCTGTTGCGTTTGTCGTCTATCAGTTCAAATCCCACAGACTGTAACGTTTGCCGGATATGTTCCAGTTCGGCTTTTCCGACAGTTTCCTGTATGATAGCCTTTCCCAGCTCAACATGCAAGGGTGTAAAGCCCAGTTTGGCAAGCAAGTCTTCTACCACCATAATACAGCGGTAGCACACCATGTTTTTAATATAGAGCGTTGTATTGTTCATGCGTCTTAAAATAATTTCTGCAAAATAAAGCTTTTCAATATGAATATATGCCGGTTTGCTGAATTTTCTTTTGTTAAAAGAACCACAACTGTTCTTTTTTTGTTTCTATCTTATATTTTTGTAAAGTTAATAAAAATCAGCATAGAGAAATGAGAAAAATGCTTTGTCCGCAGTGTAAGATTGCTGCCATGTATGTAAAGAATGAAGCAGGCGACCGTCGTCTGGTATACGTTGTTGAGGGAGGAGAGGTCATACCTAAAAATCCGGAAGAGTCGCTCGACGGATTCGATGTGAGCGAAGTATTCTGTCTGGGCTGTTCATGGCACGGGAATCCGAAGAAACTGGTCCGCTATTGAAAAGGGTTTGAGAATAAATTGGTGAGGCTGCTATAGAATACCAGCAGGAAGTGTTCCATAGCAGCCTATGATTTTAGTTGACTTTCATGATAGCCGAGTTGATGCTTCGGTCTACATCGTTCTTGTCGCGCGAAGTCTTCCGTCCGAAATCGAAAGTATAGGCAAGTTTCACGTAACCTGTACGCTGGTAGATGCGGCTGGTCTGTACCTGATTATACAGGTATACTCCGTAATCTGCATGTTCGCGGTATCGGCTGTGTCTGGTGAAAGGGTTCTCTGTTCCTGCTTCGATATACCAGCCTTTGTGACTCCAGCTTACGGACGCACCGTAGGTTGCGGGAGATTTTTCTGATATTAAAGAGCAGCGATTTAATTTACTTGTGGCAGAACTACCATAAATATTTAGAGAAAAGTCTTTCCAAAAATAGTTGATGTCTAATATTGCAATGGTACTATTATTTTTTATTTCCTGTAGCTGAGGTACATAAGTGTAAAAATATTTTGCTGTGAATTTTAGACGCAAATTATCAGAAACTCGATAAGAAGCAGCCAATGCTGCCCACCACTGATTCATATTCCTATCAGAACAGTAGGTAGATATAAGCTTTTCATCTTCAATAAAATAATCAACAGTTATATTATTGATATATGTAGTATATGCACCTGTAAGTTGCATATTCAAACGATTAAATTGTCCTTTATAGACAAGTCCCGCCACATATATCTTTGTATTATTAAGGTATGGATTTCCACGTTTTATCTGTAAAAAATCAATTGTCTGATTCACATTGTTGATATAACTGATATCAGGTTGGTCATTCCCGATATTCAATGAAGCCGCTAATTGATTCTTTTTATTTATGTTATAAAAGAGTACTGTTCCCATTCTTAACGATACATGTCGTTGTATAGCTTCGTTATGTAATTTATAATTAAGCCATGAGAATCCTGGTTTAAATATTAGATTTAATTTTTTCCATTGATGAAAATAATTTATATAGCACATTGTTTCCCCCATCCATAGATGCTGCCATGATAAATAATCTCCATCATATAGTGCAGAAGTAACTTTATGATGATGTTGTAAATCAATTCCAAAGGAATTGTGATTTTTAAGTTTGATATTATATTTAGCCGAAATATCAAATGAATATAAATCCTCATTAGCGTCAGTTAGTGACAAATTATTATTTTCTGAGTAATAACGTGAATAACTGTTTTGAGAAAAACCTCCTTTTAAAGAAAGATTTAATGTTTGGCGTTTAGATAAGTTGAAATCGCCATATAATTGAACAGAGGGTTTTATATTTTTTTCTTTGCGCTGGTTTGAAGAATAAACATTTTCTTCATAGAATCCGGAGTAATTCAATAAATCATTCCTGCTGTCTTCAGGCGAATTACTACAAACTAATGATATTTGGGCAGATAAGTTACGTTTTGATTTTCTGTCATTTACCTTAAACTGAATATATTCTTGCTTGTCAGTAACATTAGCATCCAATGTCTTTGTATTTCGGTTAATATTATAATCTGGAAATACGATTTTTTCACTTTTTTCTATGTATGATCCATTATTTTTTATCATTGTATATCCACTCCAAAAAGAATAACTAGTTGTTCCGTGTTCAATCTTACTACCTACATTATAATCTCCCTCCAGATAACCGATAGTTTGTTTGCCGTCCAAAGCAATGTAACCTCCTCGTTCGTATTGCTTTGTAACATAATTGATGGCAGCTACATTATTGGCATACTTACCTGTGGGGACATCATAATATTCCACATTCTCTATATCACGAGGGCGGAGGCTTTGCACATCTCGGTAATCGGCTTTCTCCCCATTGATATACAGACTGACTTCGCCGCCGAAAGTGGATACAGTTCCTGTACGTTTGTTCACCTCAATGCTTGGAATCATCAGGTTATATAGTAAGTCATATCCCGTTGAGGCATGTTTCACCTGCTGTTTGTCCGGAATCACCAATACATGATCATCTTTACGTATAAATGAACTGCCTTTTATCACAACTTCTCCGAGTACAACGTTTTCTGTTTCCAGTGTGACAAGAGGAACTTCTAAATTTTTATCAGACATTTTTATCTGGATGAACACTGGCTTATAGCCGATTGAGCTGAGAGCTACTAAATAGTTTCCTTTCTCTATATTGCTGAAGACATATTTCCCCAATGTATCTGTGGTAACTCCTGAAACAAAAGTTGAATCAGTTTCTAGCAGGCGGACTGTTACATAGGGTAATGGCTTTCCGTTGTTTTCTACTGTCCCGTATAATTTATTCTGCGCTTGCATAGAGTTGCCCAATAATGCCAATAACATTATTAATAATCCGGTTTTATTCATAAGAAATGTGTTATGTTGAATAATCGTTTGGTTGATTATACGGCATTCCGACAAATCTGCCAGGCATGGAAGTCCGTAAAAGTCGTGCAGCTTACGTTCGCTTCATTACAGCTTATGATTTTAGTTGACTTTCATGATAGCCGAGTTGATGGTGCGGTCTACATCGTTTTTGTCGCGTGAAGTCTTGCGACCAAAATCGAAGGTATAAGCCACCTTCACATATCCCGTTTGCTGGTTGATGCGGCTGGTCCGTACTTGACTATACTTGTAAACGCCGTAATCCGCATGTTCCTTATAGCGGACATGTTTCGTAAACGGGTTTTCCGTACCGGCTTCCAAGTACCAGCCTTTGTGGCTCCAGCTTACGGATGCACCATAAGAAGCCGGTTCCTTTACTGTTACCAATGAATTCATATCCAACTGGCTGGATGCGGTACGTCCGTAAACATTCAATGCAAAATCTTTTAAGAAATAGTTTACATCTAATATCCCAAGAAAACCGTTTTGATTCATGGAAAGGTTCGTTACATGGACGTTTACATATTGCCCTGTAAATTTAGCACGTAGATGATCTGAAAACTTATAGGAGAGTGCAAGTCTGGCACCTAAATTATAAGCGTTCGAATTGGAAAGGAAACTGGAAACAAGCTTATCCTCTTCTATATAATAATGCGTACGGATATTATTGTCCGCAAATCCCCAAACCATCATCAGTTGTGCATTGAAACGGTTTATTGGTAAATTATAAATCATTCCAATATCATAATATTTTGTATTGTCCAGATATGGATTGCCTCTTTTGATCTGGATAAAATCTACCGTTTGGTCTATATTATTCATATAGCTTATTTCTGGTTGCTCATTGGCTATGTTCGCAATAAATGCCAATTGCTGTTGCTTATTTATATGATATACAAATTGGGAACGTAAGCGTATAGACCAATGCTGTTGCCCATCCAGTCCGTGTAATTTATAATTGACCATAGAGACTCCCGGACGGAAATCCAAGCTAAACTTCTCTCCAAAACGCTGGTTATAGCTTACGTGCAGCATAGTCTCGCTCATCCATAAATGTTGCCAAGAATCATAATCCCCTTTATAATCAGAAGAGGTGATGTCATGGATATGCCGGATATCAACGCCAAAAGAATTGTTGTGGCGAAGTGGCAGGTTGTACTTCCCGAAGAAATTGAAGGAATACAAATCTTCGTTTACATCACTCAATGATGTTTCGTCCGCTTCTTGATAGGTGCGGGTATAAGTGTTCCGCCCATACGAACCTTTAAGTGTAAATTCTAAATTCTGTCCTTTAGGTAGCTCAAAGTTGCCGTAAAGCCGTAAGGAAGGTTTTAAGTTGTTTTCGTCTTTAGCGTCAAAAGAGGAAACCTGACGGTTATAATATCCCGAATAAGCCAATAAGGCTTTGCTTCCGTTTTCGGGAGTATCATCACGCACAAAGGCTGCTTGGGCTGAAAGATTATGTTTCTTTGTTACGTTGCTTACCTTAAACTGTACATATTGCTGGTTGTTCTTATAGCGTGAGGCAGAGGAGGTATGTTCCCGGTCTATCTCATAGCCGGGAAAGAAAATGCTTTCGTGTTTTTCGGTACAGTCGTCTTCATATTTCTTCATCGCATATCCGCCCCATAACGTATAACTGGTGTTCCCATGTGATACTTTGGCACTCACATTGTAATCTCCGTTCAAATAACCGATGGTCTGTTGTCCGTCTAACGATACATATCCGCCCGAACGGTATTGTTTCGTGATGTAATTGATAGCGGCAATATCACTCGAATAACGTCCGGTAGGCACATCGAAATATTCCACCTTTTCTATATCGCGCGGGCGAAGACTTTGCACGTCCCGATAATCGGCTTTTTCCCCATTGATATACAAAGTCACCGTGCCCAAGCCATTCGAGACTTCTCCTTTCTTTCGGTTTACCTCAATATCAGGTATCATCAGGTTATATAGTAAGTCATATCCCGTTGAGGCATGTTTCACCTGCTGTTTGTCCGGAATCACCAATACATGATCATCTTTACGTATAAATGAACTGCCTTTTATCACAACTTCTCCGAGTACAACGTTTTCTGTTTCCAGTGTGACAAGAGGAACTTCTAAATTTTTATCAGACATTTTTATCTGGATGAACACTGGCTTATAGCCGATTGAGCTGAGAGCTACTAAATAGTTTCCTTTCTCTATATTGCTGAAGACATATTTCCCCAATGTATCTGTGGTAACTCCTGAAACAAAAGTTGAATCAGTTTCTAGCAGGCGGACTGTTACATAGGGTAATGGCTTTCCGTTGTTTTCTACTGTCCCGTATAATTTATTCTGCGCTTGCATAGAGTTGCCCAATAATGCCAATAACATTATTAATAATCCGGTTTTATTCATAAGAAATGTGTTATGTTGAATAATCGTTTGGTTAACTTGCAGTATCAGGATATGTTCTTTCGTTTGGAGAAGAACAAATTTGTAGAATCAAATGTATGGGAAAAGTGCTTTTTGCCGAAAAAACAATGTTCACAATTTGTTCACATTTTGCAAATTGCTGATATTCAGTGGAATAAAATAGCTATACTTGAGTGTTGAAATGGAGAAATTATACCAATTTATATAAGAACTCGGTCATTTTTTGCACGCTGCCTTTTTCTCCGGTTATCTTTGTGTACAACCGGCTCAGGGTATTGCTGATGGATGAAACCGAGTGGCTCAGCAGTTCTGCCATCTGCGTGCGTGACATGCCTATCTTTGTCAGGCAGCAGACACGGAGTTCGTGCGAGGAGAGTTTCGGGTAGTACTGATACAGTCTGGATGTAAAGTCAGGATAAGCCTTGTTTATGGCCTCCGTCAGCTGTTGCCAGTATTCATCAGTCAGTTCTGAACTGCGTGTTACGGAGAGGAATGCAGCAAAAGATTGTCTGGCAGTCGAGGGTGTTAGGTTTTCCTCCTCATGCTGATTTTCGGTTATTATATGTGTCTCATCCTTTTGTGGCTCTTTGCGGCGGGCACGGATATTCCTGCCCATATAAATCATTCCTGCCACCAGTATAATTAGTGCCAGCGCCAGTATATGCCGTAGCCTTTTCATGTGCGAGAGCAGATTAAGTTTTTCTGCCTCGTGATTGATGCGTACTGTCGCTTCTGTACGTGTCATTCTGCTGATGGAGTCGGACACCTCCCGATAGCAGCGGGCGTAACGGTGTGCATCTTCCTGTTTGCCTTGTGAGAGTGCTATTTCCTTCAATATGCCATAGGCTGTGCGGTGATGGTAAATGTCATTTGTCTGTAATGCCTCAACCGAATAGAATAAGGCAGAATCTAGATTGTTTTTCTGCCAATAATATTTGGCAAGTACTAAAGCTGCTAATTCATCGAAATGGTCACCCAATATTTTATAGGCAAATGCTTTTGCCGTATTATGCCTTCCTTGTGCGTAACTGAAGTCGGCCCATTCGCTCAGTACACCATATGCCGGTCTGGTGAATCCTTTTTCTTTCATCAGGTTATATGCCTTGCTGTAATACACTTCTGCGCTGTCCGGACTGTACTGCCGGTCGAATATTCGTGCCATATCTCTCCAGCTGTAGGCAATTCCCAGATAATCATCGCATTTTATGTTATATACCAATGCCTGCCGTAAAGCTTTCATGCTTTCGTGGTATGCTTTTTGATAAGCATACAGGGCCGCCAGTTGTCCGTAGATGCGACCGTTCAGCGTATCGTGTTCGCAGCCCACCTCGGCTGCACTCAGGTATGTACGTATTGCCCTTGATGGTTCGTTGCAGTCGCGGTACACTCCTGCCTTGTAGTAAAGTGCTTCCGCCAGCCTCCGGTCATCTCCTTGCTGCTCGTAGAAGCGTACTATGCGGTTTATCAGCGAATCGGAGGTGTGCGGAATATAGAGTTTGTCTTCGGCTTTGATTCGTAGCATGTGGCAGTACATCCGTTCTTCTTCCGTCAGTTCCTGCAAGGATGCGTCAATCGAGTCCAGACAGGCAATGGCACTGTCCGGACAAGCTTCTGCCCAGTACTCCGCCTGTCTGATCAGGGGAGGGTAGGATGTTTTCCGGTTGCGGCAACCGCATGCTCCTATCAGCAGAAGCAACAGCAGGAAGTAAGCTGTTTTCTTCATTGCATTTCTTTTGGCTGTGCAAATATACGATTTTACGGCATTCCGACAAATCTGTCAGGCATGGAAGTCCGTAATTCTTCCTGTAAATAGAGAGAAATGTTAATGACAAACCTGTATCTGCTTCGGATTTTTGCAGGCTAAATCCCTGTAATAGTTAAAAACGACCTTTATGTTAAAGCTTTTGGAGGTGAAAATGACCTGTTGTTTCCTCAGAAAGATGCTGATGTCTGGGGTAAAACATCCTGTTATTTTATTCGAAGTTTCGGCATGTTTTATTTTGAAGCAGGAATCAGGTTGAAATTTCCTGTTTTTGCCTCTGGAATTTCTTTTAAATGAAACGGATTACTCATGGCATTGTGCTATTAAAACAGACGAGAAAGTTTCTCGCTGTGATACGATTGTGTTCTGTTTTATGAATAATGTTTCTTGGCGAAAGGAATGGCTGTCTATCTGGATTCCGTAGAAGCGGTGAGATTCTGATTTTTTGGAACCGGCTTGATCCTCTCTCCAATTTTGTGATAATGGAGAAATCAGCATGTCATTTTATTATGCGGCACGACTTGTCTGTCATTCTGTAATAATGGCTTCTTTTCCGTTCATGCTGACCTTCTTTTCGGCTATCAGCTCCGATAAGGCTCGTGCCAGCGAAGGGCGTGCCACTCCCAAAATGAAAGCCACTTCCTGCTGATTGTCTATCCGTCCGTTGATTTTCAGGTAATTCAGCAGACGCGACTTCAGGCTTTGCAGGGCGAATTCATTTAATTTTTTACTTAGAAAAAGGCTGCGGTCGGAAATCATTTCGATAAAATTCTTCATGATGACAGGCTGGCTGTGCATGAATTCCAGAAAGTAGTTCTTGTCGAGCACAAGTACTTCACAGTTTTCCTGCACCTCTATGTTTACCGGAAAGCGGTTCTCCGATGCGAATATAAAGGCTGGAGCGAGTACTTCGGGAGCACTTATCCGGTCGATGGTAACTTGTTTCCCTTCCGCATTTTCCATTTGTGCACGTACGTTTCCTGTACATAATATATAGAGCGAGCGGCAGGGGTCTCCCTGACGGGCAATGAAGTCGCCTTCTTTATAGCGACGGACACTGTTGGGAGCTTCGGCAAGCAACTGTCTGGCTGCCGCTTCGGATATGCCCTGAAATAAGGGAAGCTGTAAAAGTTGTATGGCGTTCATTTAGTCTTCATTTAACGATTATTCAGAATGGCTGTAACATAGGTTACAGTTATTGCCGGCAGAAAGCGGCATCTTTGCACAAACTTAATAAAAAATCACTAATGACTATCTGAATATGGAAGGAAATATGTTTTGCTATCAGTGTCAGGAGGCAGCCAAGGGAACCGGCTGTGTGCTGAAAGGTGTGTGTGGAAAGAATAGCAGTACGGCACGTTATATGGATTTGCTGCTCTTTACGGTAAGAGGCGTATCGGTAGCTGCCAGTGCTTTGCGTGAGCAGTCGGTAAAGGTGTCGGCGGAAGTCGATTCGTTTGTGACGGATGCTTTGTTTTCTACCATTACGAATGCCAATTTCGACGATGAAAGTATTTTACGCCGGGTGGAGAAAGGAATCGGTCTGCGTGATGACCTGAAGGCTGAGGCTGCTGCGCGGGGTATTGCACTTCCCGAAGTAGACGAGCTGGAGTGGAAGGGGGAAAAGGACTCGTTCGAGGAGAAAGCGGCTGCGGTCGGTGTATTGCGTGAGGCAAACGAGGACTTGCGTTCGCTGAAAGAACTGCTTGTTTACGGCCTGAAAGGTATGGCGGCTTATCACGAACATGCCATGCGTCTGGGGTATAGCAACGGGGAAATTCATGCGTTCATGCAGGCGGCACTGGCGAAAATTGCTGTCGGCGGACTGACAGCCGACGAATGGGTGGCGCAGGTGATGCAGGCGGGAGAGATGGGTGTCAAGGTGATGGCACTGCTCGACGAGGCAAATACGACCCGTTACGGCAATCCGGAGATTACAAAGGTGAATATCGGGGTGGGTAAGAATCCGGGTATTCTGATCAGCGGACACGACTTGCATGACATCGAAGACTTGCTGAAACAGACCGAGGGAACGGGAGTGGATGTATATACGCACAGCGAAATGCTTCCGGCACACTATTATCCTGCTTTCAAGAAGTACAAGCATTTTATTGGCAACTACGGAAACGCGTGGTGGAAGCAGCGTGAGGAGTTTACGGCGTTCAACGGTCCGATTGTGTTTACAACCAACTGTATTGTGCCGCCGCTCTCGAATGCAACATATAAGGAGCGTATGTTTACCGGAAACTCGACCGGATATCCGGGTTGCAAGCACATTGAAACGGGTGCCGACGGACATAAGGATTATTCGGAAGTAATTGCGCTTGCCAAGCAGTGCCAGCCGCCTGTAGAACTGGAAACCGGGGAGATTATCGGTGGATTCGCGCACAATCAGGTTCTTCAGCTTGCCGATAAGGTAGTGGAAGCTGTGAAGAGTGGAGCTATCCGGCGTTTTGTGGTGATGGCTGGATGCGACGGCCGTATGAAGAGCCGCGATTATTATACTGATTTTGCCAAGGCATTGCCGCAGGATACGGTTATCCTGACTGCCGGATGTGCAAAATACAAATACAACAAGTTGCCTTTGGGCGATATAAACGGTATTCCGCGTGTGCTCGATGCCGGTCAGTGCAACGACAGTTATTCGCTTGCCGTTATCGCTCTGAAGCTGAAAGAAGTCTTCCAGTTGAACGACATCAACGAACTGCCGATTACCTATAATATCGCGTGGTACGAACAGAAGGCGGTGATTGTACTGCTTGCCTTGCTGAGTCTGGGCGTGAAGAACATTCATCTGGGCCCTACACTGCCTGCATTCCTTTCGCCGAATGTGGCAAAAGTACTGGTCGATACCTTCGGGATAGGAGGCATTACCACTGTCGACGAAGATTTGAAGAAATTCGGTTTGCTGGGATAAATTCTTTCTCCTTACTTTATTAAGTATCCGATATTTTACTTACCTTTGTTCATTAATTCGTCATAAAAATCGTACTATATGAGCAAAGCTATTATTAATTCTTACGAGGAATTTGAAAAAATGATCGGTCAGCAGATCGGAGTTTCCGACTGGCTGGAAGTTACACAGGAGCGCATCAACCAGTTTGCCGACGCTACACTGGATCATCAGTGGATTCATGTCGATGTAGAACGTGCGAAAGTGGAAAGCCCCTTCAAGAGCACAATCGTACACGGCTATCTGACTTTGTCGCTGCTTCCGTATTTCTGGAATCAGATTATCGAAGTAAACAACCTGAAGATGATGGTAAACTACGGAATGGACAAAATGAAGTTCGGTCAGGCTGTATTGTCGGGACAGAAAATCCGTATGGTTGCCGACCTGCATTCGTTGGTTAATTTGCGCGGAACGGCTAAGGCTGAAATTAAATTCGCTATCGAAATAGAAGGACAGAAGAAGAAAGCACTCGAAGGTATCGCTACTTTCCTGTATTACTTCAACTGATGTACGGCATACTGTCTGTAGATATTTTGAATAGGACGATGAGATTCATTACAGGATAATCTGGTTTCTGTAGTGAATCTCATCGTTGTTTTTATATGTGTTTTGATTATGACAGAAAAACTTTGCCGGCAGTTGCGTGAGTGGGCGGAAGCCTATCATCAGGCGGATTTCATCGCGAATGATCCCGTACAATTCCCGCACCGTTATGTCCGGCAGGAAGATATTGAAATAATGGGACTGCTGACTGCCGTCCTGAGTTTCGGAAATCGCCGGATGATTCTCCGCAAGGTAGACGAACTGGATGGACTGATGGGACGTGCTCCCTTGCAGTATGTGCTTTCCAGACGCTGGGAGAATGATTTCAGTCGTGGGAACCAACGGAGCTTTTACCGGATGGTTTCGTATGCGGCATTCCGTATTTATTTCGAGAAGTTGTATGCGGTGTATACGGAGAATCGTACGCTGGAGGATGCTTTGCTGACTTTTCCGGGAAATCCGATGCAGAAGCTTTGTGCGTTTTTGGGGGTGTCCGACAGAAGTCCGCAGAAGAAGCTCAACATGTTTCTGCGCTGGATGATCCGTCGTGATTCGGCTGTCGACTTCGGTATCTGGCGGCGGATGAGTCCTGCCGACCTGATTATCCCGCTTGATACGCATGTGTGCCGGGTAGCTTTTCTGCTGGGACTGACCGATAAACCTTCTTTTGCGTTGTCGGCTGCCCGGTGTATCACAGAGGCATTGGCGGAGGTGTTTCCCGGCGATCCGTGTCTGGGCGACTTCGCACTTTTCGGTTATGGGGTGAATCATCCTGAATTAACAGATAACTTACCATGATAAAGATATTGGCTACAAGCGACTGGCACTTGGGGAATACCTTCCACGGCTTCGACCGTCAGGAAGAGCATGCCGATTTTCTTCGGTGGCTGCTCGGTGCTGTCGGACAGAAAAATCCTGATGCCTTGCTGGTGTCGGGCGACATATTCGATTCGAGTAATCCTTCGGCTGCCTCTCAGGAGTTGTATTACAGTTTTCTCGATACGCTGACGCAGCGTTTCCCGCAGTTGCAGACGATAATAATTGCCGGAAACCACGACTCGGCTGCACGGCTTGAGGCGCCTCGTCTGATGCTGGAAAGGCATCGGGTCTATGTGCGCGGGCTGATACGCAGGCAGGAGGAAGGTAACTTCTTGCCGGACGATTTGCTGTTGCCTGTCTGTTCGGCAGCGCATCCGGAAGAACGTGCCTGGGTGCTTGCCGTGCCTTACTTGCGCGATGGAGACTTTACCCGTGGTATGAGTTACGGGGAGGG
>OHGS01000237.1_pt1 | contig 30711 bp, 21 predicted proteins | sample 1567831 | NCBI WGS metagenome assembly OHGS01 (sample SAMEA3879596, study PRJEB24766) | human gut metagenome | biome: human-associated habitat; feature: feces | place: USA | collected 1985/1987
CTGCCCGGCGTTCACCGCCAGCTTCTTCTCCGAGGCCACCCCCATCTTCAATCCCGAAAACAGCCGGTATTCTCCTTCAATCAGGCGCTCGTCCACCGCCCGGTTATACACCGCCCGCAGCACCCGCAGATACGTCGATATCGTATTGTACTTCCGTTGCTTTTCTTCCAGGTACGCCTGGAACTTCCTCAACCATACCCGGCTTACCGCCCCGAAAAAGATCTCGCCTCCACCGACAAATTCCGCCAGCGTCCGCAAAGCGTATTCATAAATATAAGCCGTGCTGAAACGACCCTCCGCTTTTAACTCTTCAATCTTCATTTCCCAAAAGGATGTTAAACTTACCATCTTCATAATCTTTTGTTTTTAATACATGGATAATCTATATAAAGAGGTAAAGAAACAACCGATTTTTCGAAAGGTTTCAGGACAATAATACAAATAAAAGGGAATCTGTTTTTTAAATCGCTTAGCTATAAAACCTTGCAAGATAAACAGGATTTTATTAACCGGAATAACAGCATCGATAATTTACAATCATATCTTTTAGTCTAAAAAAAGAATGCAAAGTAAGAATCCGAAATGACTTATTTACATTATTTAATAAATACAGAAAAAAGAAGCCTGCTAAAAAGCCAAATACAATTTCAGTATTCGTATATTTGCGTATCAAAGTCAATTCATTTAATTTATGATATCATTAGAAATAAAAGGTAAAAACACCGTACTGTATCACATTAGAAAAGAAGATGGTAATACATTTGAGCTTGTTGATAACAACAATAATATTCAAATGATAATCAGACTAAACGGCAATGCATTTGAGATTGTTGACAATAAGAATGTTACTGAAAGTAAAGATACTCTTCTAATAAAATTGAATGAATTGGCACGCTCTATCAGTGAACAAGATTTCTCTGGAATAGAAGATGAAGAAGGCGAAGAAGAAAATGATCCTTTTAATCCGGAAGAAATATCCATCGAAACTCGCAAATTTACAATGGAAACATGCATTAGGCGATTGGAACAAAAAACATTAAAGCTTAATCCAAACTTCCAGCGTCAAGAAGTTTGGACAGAAGATAAGAAATCTCAATTAATAGAATCTTTGATGCTTAAGATACCAATTCCTATGTTTTATGTTTCATCGGATGAAAAATCTAATTTAACTGTAGTAGACGGATTACAGCGTTTAAGTACTATCAGAGATTTTGTGTTAGGAAAAAAGTATTTAGAAACTAAAGAACTGAAATATAAAGGCAATGGATTCAAACTTGCACATCTGGAATTTTGGAAGGAATTTGAAGGCAAGACATTAAACGATTTGCCTACTTATATTTATAATCGAATTATTGAAACTGAGTTTACTTTTACTGTGATTAATCCAGGAACTCCTGAAGAGGTCAGGCGTAATATTTTCAAGCGCCTGAATACCGGTGGAATGCCACTCAGCAGCCAAGAAATACGTAATGCACTTTATATAGGAAAAGCAACCGATTTACTCAATGATCTCGCGAAAGAGGATATATTCATAAAAGCAACCTGCAATTCTATCAAAAGCCAACGTATGGAAGACAAAGAGCTTATACTTCGTTTTGTGTCATTTATTGTAAGAAAATATACTTCTTACACAAAAACTATAAACGTAGATACTTGGCTTTCAGATACAATGATTATTATCAATGCTACGCCAGATTTCGAAACCAGAGAACTCAATAAAAACATAAAAGCAGGAACCATTAACCTAAAACATTTGCATACCACGGACGTAAATATAATCAAAGATAAGTTTATTCTCGCCATGACACGTGCCCATGACTTCTTCGGTGAACATGCCTTTCGAAAAAGTTACCCAGGTCTCAGACGTACTCCAATAAATAAATCACTATTCGAAACATGGGGAGTGCTATTATCAGACTTGCAAAATTCAGAATACGCAACCCTTAAACGTAATAAAAGAAAATTCATGGCTGCTTATATACGAATCATAGAAAATCCGGAGTTTGTTCTTGCCATTTCAAGAGATAGTATGAAGCATACTGCCGTACAATATAGATTTTCAACATTAAAGAATCTTCTTAATCAATATTTATTATGATTACAGAAATCGAATTATATGGATTCAAATCATTTGTTTCCGCATCCATAGGAATCAAGCCCTTAACTGTTTTAACGGGACTTAATAGTAGCGGAAAAAGCACCGTTATACAAGCCATTCGAATAGCTGACAATATAGCCCGTAAAGAAAATAACATACTGTTAGAAGGACATGGCGATTTTGAGGAGCTTACTAACGACTATGTAGACAAAGGAATAACAATCATCGTTCGAGGTGATAAAGGAACTATTTTCTTGAAAAACAATCGACCGAAAATTCCAGAGGGTTCAGTTGCTTTTCCTAAAGTTATTTATATATCAGCCGATCGATTTGGTCCTAAAACCTCTATTCCCATAGATAACAGTATAGAATTAGGATCCAAAGGGGAAAATATTTTTCACTGTATTGAAAAATACAGAGATGAAATATTGCCCGAAAAAATCAGGCATCAAGATTCTGAGGGAGATACATTTTTATTTAATTTACAAGCTTGGTTAGGAGTGATATCACCCAACGTTAAATTTCAATCTTATATTCAAAGCAAGAGTGATTCTTCCTATTCGACTTTTAATGAACATCGTTCTACAAATGTAGGATTCGGCTTAAGTTATGCACTGCCTGTAATAACCGCATTATTGATTGGTAGTTTAATACCCGACAGCATTGTTCTTATTGAAAATCCCGAGGCACATCTGCATCCTAAAGGACAGACTGAAATGGGAAGGCTTATTTCACTATGTACGGAAGCGGGCGTGCAAGTAGTTGTTGAGACACACAGTGATCACTTATTTGATGGAATTCGAATTTACGCAAAAAATAATCAGGGATTTGCACAAAAAGTAATTACCTATTGGTTCGAACTGGATGACAATGACAATACCATTGTTGAGGAAGCTCAAATAACTGAGGATGGTAGAGTCAAGAATTGGCCTCCCGGCATGTTTGATCAATTTGAAATAAATGCCTCCAAATTACTATAAATGACTATTAAATGATAGCAGATTATGCATAATTTCTACTTTAACGAATGTTTAACGGAAAATTTCACTGAGGAGCAGTTTATAGAATTGCTTTCTACTACTCTTAGTGAATTCAAAACCCTGACATTAAAGGAGGAGTTGAATGTTGACCAACATATTATCACGGCAAAAAGTACGTATGAAATGATATTCAACGGCGTTAATATAGGACAGGCTCTCACCTCCATAAAAGACAAAACGCTAAAAATTTTTGCCTTAAGTAGTTTTACTCGCTCACCAATAGAAAAGTACTTATCTGTTGATGAAGATTTTTTATTAGATGCTGATTATAAATATAATGGAGAAAATGCGTTAAATTTGGCTATTGCTGCATTAAATAGTAATCTTCTATTCACTGTTGCCGTATGTGATGCATTAAAACAGGATATATTACAATTAACTACCCATCTCGAAAACAAAAATCTGAACATAAACAATTTATATGGTGAAACAAAAAACACGGATGTAATTATTCATGTTATAGAACAGATCAATTTAGATAGTTTATCCATATATGAACGTTTAAAGTCTATCATAGGATCATGTGATATCCATACTAAATTTGAAAGAGTTTTTCTGGATGAATCACCGGAGGTACAACAATCAATCTTTCATACTTTTGAGAAAGCGAGGAATAGGAATTTGGCAACTCCGTTTTCTCCGGATGGTAATATTATTAAAGATGTAACTCCTGAATGCAAACAGGGAAGTCCTTCAAAAAAGTCTAAAGTATATGAATTGAGAGTCTATTCGCCAACAGCCTTACGTGTCTATTTCTACGAATATAACGACAATGTATTTATAGCAAAGATCGGATATAAATCTGACTATAAAGAAGAAAATGAAGCTCAAAATAAAGATATCAAATTAGCTCACAATTTACTTGAAACTATGGTACTGACAAAGAGACACTGAACTTCGCCAACTCACGCCCGTCTCAGAAAACCATAGCGCACTTCATCATTGGGGAATTCCAGCAGATAGTTGCCGAACTCTTTGTCATACTCCTTGATCGTCAGATATCCGCTCTGGTAAATCAGCGGATTTATTCCATCTGTTTTCTATCAATCGATTCTCGCTCCTACTTCAGTCCACTCAAAATGACCAATCCCTCAAATAATTGCCAGTTCACGGTAGTTTCCAGCAACTCGGCCGGCAAGATGGTTCCTCTATTATTACATCTGTTTCTATTTCCACATTTTCGGGCTATTGAAAATTACGAATAATCAGACTACATTTACTGTTGGATTGAATAGACTCGTCCCTTTGGTTTAAAACCAAAGGGATATTGGTCGGTGAGGAAAGGGTCGTTGGTTTAAAACCAATGGCCTTTTGGTTTTAAACCAAAATCATGATTTCACAACAGACTGAAACACAAAGACTTAACAAGCCCCATTTTCCGCGTCTCTCCCTGCGGAATTTTTCCGTACAACCAGGCAAAAGTTTCATGACTCCTACGGGCCGGAATCTCAGAATAATAATCAACAATTTGCTCTAAAGAAAATGGTTACCATCACTATCTCCATCCGGCCTTGCCTGGCTGCTTATCTCTACGTGCAGCCCCCCGAGATATACAACTATCCGGGACGCGACCGGGCGCCCCCTACCGCCAATCGCTCCGCCGTTTTCTGGAAGAGTACGGCATGGAGTAGTGGGATGTCGGAGGAGGGGATCATACGGACATTCCAGAGATGGAGAAAGAAGATGCGAGAAATGGAGAGAGGGGTAAAGTCTTTTTTTATCAATTGTTAAGCGTTTCTTCCCGATTATTAGCGATCTTTGCCATCAAAAAACAAACGATATGAATTGGATTATCCTAACGATTGCCGGATGCTTTGAGGTGCTGTTCACTTTCTGCATGGGGAAAGTGAAAGAAACAACCGGAACGGAAATGTACCTGTGGTTCACCGGATTCCTGATCGCAACTTTTATAAGTATGCTACTACTGGTGAAAGCCACCCAGAATCTGCCCATCGGCACAGCTTATGCCGTGTGGACAGGGATAGGCGCTGTGGGTACAGTGCTCGTAGGTATCCTTGTGTTCAGGGAACCCGCCAGTTTTTGGAGGCTCTTCTTTATAGTGATGCTGATCAGTTCAATAATCGGGCTGAAGATGGTTTCGCATTGAGGGGGAAGTTCATCCCCTCAGCACCTCCGGCAATTCCGCCAACGAACGGATCATCAGATACTCCTTCCCCGACGGATGAATCTCCTCGTGTTTCCACATCGCCTCAGCCGGCACGTGAATAGCCTGCCCACCCAATGACAGAACCGGGAGCACATCCGATTTCAACGAATTGCCCACCATCAGGAAGGATTGCGGAGCGACGTCCAGTGAAGAGATCAACCGCTGATAATCCTCCGGCGCTTTGTCGGACATAATCTCCGTATGGTCAAAGTAATGGGCAATGCCCGAACGCTGTAGCTTCCGTTCCTGATCGAGCAGATCGCCTTTGGTTGCCACGACCAGTTTATAATCGTCTTTCAAGGTTTCGAGCGCTTCCGTCACCCCACCGAGCAGACGGATGGGCATCTCCAACAGCTCTTTCCCCATCTCCACAATGCGTCCGATCACTTCGGCCGGCACTCGGTTGCGGCTGATCGTCACGGCTGCCTCCACCATCGAAAGGGTAAACGGCTTAGCGCCATATTTATAGATATCCATATTCTCCATCTCTATGTCGAACAGGCGGGAGGAGACCTCTTCCGCCGTTCCATATTCACTCAGCAACCGGCAGAACTCACTCTCCACCTCGTCGTAAAACACCTGGTTGTCCCATAACGTATCGTCCGCATCGAATGCGATCACTTTTATCTCCTGCATGTCTCTCTTTTTTTTTTAATCCCTGCAAAAATACGCTTATAAAACGAATAAACGGCCAAAGGCTTGCATTTCTCCCCACATTTAACGAATATTGCAACCGAACTTATGAATAACCTCTTAACGAGAAAGACATGACTTATACACACTTCGGAAAGCAGGCGGATGTGCTGAAACATCTCCTTTTGTGTGAACTGCTACGCATCGAAAAGCCGCAGGTCTACGTAGAAACCAATGCTGCCTGCGCGCAATACGCCTTGGAAAGAACGCCCGAACAGGAGTACGGCATCTACCACTTTCTGAAGAAAGCCGGAGCCGCAGAAAAAGAATATATACCCGAGCGTACTGAATACCATCACCCCAAAGGGGCGCTCCGCCGATCGGCCTATTATCAGCAGGAGAGCGAAGCAGTGCAGGCAAACCGCTACATCGGCTCACCCGGACTGGCAATGAATATCTTAGGAGATACGGCACGCTATATTTTCTTCGATATCGAATCGGAACCCTTGGAGAACGTAAGCCAGTATGCCGCCACAAAAGGATTGAAAGAATGCATAAAATTGTCCAATCGTGATTCCATCGAGGGGACTCTTGAACTGCTTTCTTCCCTCCCCGCATCGTCGTTCCTCCACATCGATCCTTACGAGATAGACAAACCCGGCAGAAATGGCCGTACTTATCTGGATGTGTTCATAGAAGCGGCCAAGACAGGGATGCGGTGTTTCCTTTGGTACGGCTACATGACGTTGAAAGATAAACGGCATCTGGAGGAATTAATCGCCCAAAGCTTACCGGAAGCGGGTATCAGAAACGCGACAGGAGTAGAACTGACCCTGAAGATGATAAAGGAAGACATCGCAGAGAGCAACCCGGGAGTATTGGGGAGCGGCGTTTTAGGAGCGAACCTGTCTGAAGAATCGAATGCGGTAATCCCCAAATATGCCGCATGGCTGGAAGAGATCTACAAAGACGCAAAGTACAAGAATCTTGATGGATCGGTGTATCTGACCCAACGATAAACAATGGGATTCATACCCGCATCGCCCCGGACGCTAAGAGCGATAAACCGGATATATACCTTTCCGGCCTGTCTTAAATTATCTTGTGCCAATTTCGAGAACCAACCCCTACCTCTTTTGTTATTACCGCATTATCTTAGATGTTTAATTTCTAAATAGTAAATTCTAATGTGTGATAACCTAAAACAACAGAAGTATGAAAAAGTTAATGTTTGCTGTAATAGCTTGCGCGATGGCCCTGTCGGGCTGCTCTTCGGAGGATAATTGCACCACTGTAAATCCCCAGCCTGAAGAAAATGCCACGGAGATCAAATTAAATGCCGGCATCCTGGGCGTGGCAACCCGTGCACCGGTGTCGACGAATGATAACATTACAGCCTCGTTCGTGGCATCCACCACCGATGGAGACTATACGACGAACGCATGGAACTCTACCGTGACATTCGTAGCCTCCCCCACACCGACGTCTGCGCTCTCTTTCAGTCCGGCACGTTATTACCCGGTGAATAGTTCGACCATCTATATCAAAGGTTACTATCCGGCAGGGACACTCGCAGGAAAGAGCGTGACACTCGCAGCCGACGGAACAGAGGATGTGATGATCACCGCCCAGGCTTCCGGAACGAAAGCGACTGCCTCCCCCTTGTCGTTCATCTTCAACCACCTGCTGACGCAATTGCAGTTCAAGTTCGTATCCGGCACGGGATATCCCGCATCGGGCGTCAACGTGACCAGCCTCGTAATCAAACAACAGAAGGCACCTGCCACGTTGGACCTGAATACAGCCGCCATGACGTACACTACCAAAGATCTTACGCTTTCGGGAACCTTTCCCATCACAACGGCCGGGGCAACGGTAAGCAATTATCCGATGGTGAAAAGCGGTGAAGCCCTGTCAGTTGCCGTTACCACAAGCGACGGAGTGACCTATCCCGAAACTGCCATCTCCATAACCACCGAGGCCGGAAAGTCGCACCTGATTACGCTGACCTTCACGCCTAAAGAAATCACAGCCGCCATCAGCGTAACAGCCTGGCAGGTAGGAGGACAAGGATCATCCTCGTTACAATAATATACTTTCATAATACGCAGATTGCACAGTATAAGGTTTACGCAGGAGACTGTGGAACATGCCTGAACCGTACAGCCGAAGCCTTGCAGGATATAAGAGTTTACACAGGAGACTGTAGAACATACTTATCTGCGCAATCTGTGCCACGCCAAAAAAGAAAGGACGATGAAACGGGCTATCCTCACTCTGATGGGTTGGATGCTGCTCTCGCAAGGGTGCAGCTACGGAGTAGCAGACGACTGTCTGCCACCTGAAGAACCCGTGCCCATACGGATGGCAATCGCGGAAGAAAAACTGCCCACACGGGCACCTGTCACCACGATCGACGCTTCCAATCTGTCGAGTGTCGGCATTTACGCAGTCAGGGAAGGAAGTACTGCCGGGCAATATCCCTGGACACCCACGCCTTTCGCCTTAAACCTGACACCCAGTGGCATCAGCGGCAACCAGATCTCCTTCAACCCCAAGCTTTATTATCCGTTGGGAGGAAAGCGGGTCATCTTCTACGGTTACTATCCCCGCACAACGACAACCACCGGCAACAATTACATCACCGCACCGGACAACGGCATCGCCCCCACCTACCATTTCACACTGACAGGTGCGGAGGATGTGATGTATGCCGTCAGCACTCCCACGGGAAGCACCAGCACTTCGCCCGTCAGCCTCACGTTCAACCATGTGCTGACCCAACTCCGGCTGAACACTTCCCTCCTGGGTTCGCTGTCCAGCATCAAACTGGTAGGCGTATCCAATAAAGGAACGCTTAACATCGGCAACGGAGCTGTCACTTATGACAGCTCCGTAACAGACATTGCACTGACTATTCCTCTATTGGGGTCAGTGACCGATGCCGTGATGGTTCCCGCCGGCGTGGCAAGTTATAAGGTGGAAGTCGTCCTATTGCTTTCGCTGCTAAAACGAACGTACCTGGTGAAGCCCACTTCCGGCACTTTCCAGCCGGGAGTGATTTATACGATTAGTCTGTAAGAAGCAGAGCAACCCTGAAAGGAAGTTTGCGTTTCATTCTCCAAGACTTTTTATATCCCAACGATTAGAATCCAATTCACCATAGAGTAACACGGAATCTCACAGAGTTTTAACCAATATAGTCAAGCAAGAGAAAGAAAGCCTCTATGTACCCTGTGGGGAGTCAAGCAATACGATTTCACAACAGAAGGCACAGAATTCTAATTTACTACTTATCCGGATATGTAAGAAAGAAAAGTTTCTTTGTGAGACTCTATGTTACTCTGTGGTAAAAAAAGTTCAGAACAACCCTGAAAAGAAGTCAGTCCTTCATTCTCCAAAGCTTTTTGTGTCCTTTTCATTACGAGAAGAGCAACGACAGAAAGTTAGCCTCCTGCTCCCCGTCTTCGGAGTTGTGGATACAACCGTTTTCCGCCAGCAAGTCGCGATACATCAGGCAGAGCCGCATAGGTGAATGATAAGGTTCATACGTACTGGCGGGAAGTTGTGATACCGTATGCAACGCATCGGCCATCTTCATAGCCGCCCGTTTACTCTCCTGTATCTGTCGGAAGCACTCTTCCCGTTCTTCCCGGCTTCCGGCATTCACCATCCGCGACGCAAGCTCTTCCATCGCCTGAAGAGGTCCCCGAAGTTCCCGGCTGACATGGGAAAAAAAAGCGGAACGCAACCGATCCGCCTGTTCGGTACGTTCTTTCCCGATATGCAGTCGATTCATCTCCATCACCTGTGCGGTAATATTCTTGACATATCCTTTGAGGTAATAAAACCCGTTGCCGAGCGGTTGGCAGGTCACGACATGATTTTCGAGATAGAAGTCCTCTCCATTACCATGCACCTTATAGCGAATACCCTCCTGAGGAGGACGTCCGGCATGGAGGGCAGCCATAAATTGAGTGACTATTTGTGCATCTTCCCCATTCATCAGTTTCAGATAATCCAATGGATCCACATACTGTAATTCGTCGTGCCGGTGTATCGTATCGGCAAATCCAATGTAACGCAATTTCCCCGTTTCGGTACTGTACGTCCACATACCGACCCCTGCCACTTTCAGCATTTCCAGTAATACCTTCTCCCTAAAAAGGGCATCAAGGCTCTCTTTCCGATGTTTTTTCGTCATTCCGTAATGATTATGAATAAGATGGTTTTGAGTTGTTTTATAATTAAATCTATTATATAGGTCTATTATCCGATCAATTGCATAGTACTACATCTGGAAGATGTTTGCTGGATTACAACAATTGGGAAAAGAAAAAGTTCGGCATATATTAAGTTAAAGGCATCTTATAAAAAGAATGGGTGTGTGTCGAAACTCACCACAGAATGACACAGAGTGAATTTCAAGTCATTAATTATCCATATTGATAATCTGTGAAAATCCGTGCAATCTGTGGTGAAAAGACTTTCGACACAGCCCCATCCGTTCTTTACTTTAAGAGAGTATCACTTATCCCGGTATTTACAGCAACCGGGCAAGGTATCATAAACAGCCTTATCGGCTTTGTATTTATCGGTATCATGACCAACTTTAGCAATAGCTTTGGCTACGGCATCTGCAGAGGTTTTAGATGGATCAAACTGTAAGTGAATCATTTGTTTTTCCTGATCCCAGTCTGCGGTCCGGACACCGGGAACACGTTTAGCAGCTGTTTCAATACGCTCCTTGCACATACCGCAGGAACCATGAACAGTGAACATAGTATGCTCATTGTTCTGAGAGCCGGCATGACTGTCATGCGTACCAGACATATTATGTCCTCCATGTCCGACCATCGGAGCAGTACCCGAACCGTTCTCATTCATCATGGAGCGTTTGCCCTCAAGCTGCGCACTAGCATCAATAGAGAAAACTCCGTTAGTAACAATCTCTTCACCATCAGAAAGTCCATCGAGAACCACATAAGCTCCACCAAGGGAAGGACCAAGAGTTATCTCACGCATCAGGAAGGTGGGAATATCCGTACCAGGCTGACGTACATAGACCACAGCACGCTTACCAGTCCAGAGAATGGCAGTTTGGGGAACAATAATCTGATCTTTATAACCTTTCAAAGGGGCAGAAACCCGGGCAGTGGCATACATTTCAGGTTTCATCTCCTGAGCGGAATTAGCTACATCCACACGAACACGGGCAGTACGGGTGGTAGCATTGATGATAGGATCTATGAAGGAGATGCGACCGGAAAACTTCTTACCGGGAAAAGCAGAAAGAGTGAATTCTACGAGGTCCCCCTTGGTAAGGAACGGAAGGTCTGCCTCAAAAGCATCGAAAACAGCCCATACACGGGAGAGATTAGCTATGTCAAAAAGTACACTGCCTTGTGAAACATAGTCCCCCTGATTGATACGCTTGGCTATGACGATACCACTCGTATTAGATTTGATTTCTACCATAGGAGATGCCTGACCGGAATCGCGGATGGCATCGATCTGGGCATCTGTCAGATTCCAAAGACGAAGTTTCTCACGCGCAGCCTGCACAAGGGCAGGTTGCTGCATGTGGATGGCCTCAAGTAATTCCTGCTGGGCAGTAAATAACTCAGGCGAATAGAGAGTTGCAAGGGTTTGTCCCGCACGTACAGTCTCACCGGTAAACTCAATATTAAGTCGCTCGATACGCCCGCCAACATAAGCAGTCTGTGACTGAAGACTACGTTCGTCAGGAATAATCTTACCGTACAAACGAACCTGTTTCACAGGATTACTCCGGCTGACACGGGTGGTCTGGACATCAGCAAGTGCCATAGCCTCTTCGGACATCCGAATGGCATTGGGATCGATAGCGTCATCACTTCCGGAGGCTACATTCTTCTTGAGAGGGATCAGATCCATACCGCAGATAGGACATTTACCCGGTTTATCCTGACGAATCTGAGGATGCATGGAACAGGTCCAGACACCGGATTCGTCCTGTACAAGGTCATGGGATGATCCGTGAGTGTCGTGAATAGGAGGTTCAGACAGTATCCCTTCGGTAGTTCCCGATGAAGAGGAAGGACTGAACAAAAGCCCCCCCAAGATAAAGCCGGCAAAGGCTATCAATGGATAAAGTACTTGCTTTTTACGAAGAATATCTGATATCTTTTTCATATGGTTATCTTTTTTAGTGGTTCTATATCTATATTATCAGCGGGCTATTAGCTTTTCCATAGCCGCTACCATAGTATTATAAGCCGCTATAGCTTCACTTTTTTTCAGTTTATAATCAAGCATCTGACGTTCCACCTGGATGACGTCAGTCAACGACTGACGCCCGGCGGAAAATTCACGTACCATCAGCTGCCACGTGGAAAGTGACAAAGAGTACTGCTGTTCGTAGAGCAACACTTTACGAGCAGCATCATCAAGTTGCTGACGGACATTTATATATTCGGCCTGCAACTGGTTTTGTATATTGTCACGCTTCAATTCACTTGCCACGCGGTAATTATGGCTCTCCCGTTGTTGTGCATTGTATTTACGTCGGAACAAAGGAAGACTGATTTTTAACATCGGCATTACCATATCCTTACCATTCATGTCGGGCATCCCCATGGGATCGGCCACCTTGTTGACCAAAGAGTATTGCAGTCCGATACCGATCATAGGATAACTCATACGACGCTCCATTTTTGCTTTGGCACGAAAAGCTTCACCTTCTGCCTCAAGCATAGTAATCATAGGATTATGTGTAAGAATGCTGTCGATCAGAATATGCTCATCTATGCGGTAGAAACGCTGTGTCAAAGAGTCAGGTACATGGACAGGAACATCAGACGGCCGGTTGAGCAGGGCATTAAAGCGAGCCTCAGCAGTCAGACGGGCGGACTGAAGAGTGGCAAGGTTATCTTCCAGTTCTGCACGTTCCATCTGGATACGAAGAACATCGGACATGCTACCGGTAGCAGTACTCCCCATCGATCCTCCACCCATACCAGACATGCCACCTGAAGAAGTACCGATTGAAGTTCCAGAAGCGATGGCAGACGCCGCATTTCCCATTCCTCCCATACCGGCCATGTCGTTACCGGAAGCTGACGCAAGTGGCATCGAGGAAATCGATTTAGCAGCAGAAGAAGAAGATGAGACAGACAAAGAGGTTGCCTGTGCCGACGAAGCAGAAAAACGATTCAGCGCCAATTGTTCAAGCTGACAGAGAAGATGAATATTAGTCTTCATCGTGCGATATTGCTCATTGAGGTTACAGAGCTGATACCACTGGGCTTTGACCTCATACCAAAGGTTGTTGCGAGTATCACGAAACTGTTCATAGGCCATACGTGCCATCTCGGAAGCCTCACCACGGGCTGCTTTACGGGTACCGAACCAAGGGAACATTTGCATCAAGGTGAAGTCGGCCACCTGTTTACCCATCAAGGTTTCCATGGGTTTGATAAAAAGGCCGATCTCTAATTCGGGATCGGAAAAGGCACCTGCCTGAGGAATCTTCTCCAATGAAGCTTTATAGAGCATGAAGTCCGCATTTACTTGCGGATTATTGCGGGCAGCCTGTTCCAGATAAACCGACAAGCTGTCGACCGGTTGCTGTCCTTCGGTAGGTGAAGCGAATTGCCGCGCAGAAACGGGAATAACAGCGGGACAAAGCAAAATATTAATTGCTATGACCAATGGATATTTATATTTTCTGTTCATTATTATATGATCGTTTACTTATGAAATACTATTATGCAAAAAGGTGAGACTTACCCGGGGGGTATATAGCCCCCATATGTGGGGAGTATACGGACCCCATATACAGGGGTACTCGGCCCCTATATATTATGGGGGGGGTACTACTCACCGTATGCTCCTTTCCGTTTCTTCTCCCGTCTACGCTCCACCGCCTCACGCCACCAGCATTGCAGCACCGGAACCACAAACATCGTCATCGACTGTATCAGCATCCCCCCAAACGTCGGGATAGCCATCGGAACCATGATATCCGCCCCTTTTCCGGTGGATGTCAGCACGGGAAGCAGCGCGATCAGCGTCGTCGCCGTTGTCATCGCCGCAGGGCGGACTCGCTTCAATCCGGCCTCGACCACCGCCTCACGGATATCGTGCCGGGTTCTCGGGTCACGCTCCAGAAAGACGTGATGGATGTACGTCCCCATCAGCACCCCGTCGTCCGTAGCCACGCCGAAGAGGGCGATGAAGCCCACCCAGACCGCCACGCTGAGGTTGATGGGATGCATCTGGAAGAGATCCCGCATGTTCTCACCGGCGATGCTGAAATTCATGAACCACGGTTGCCCGTAGAGCCACAGCAAGATGAACCCGCCCGCGAAGGCGACAAACACACCGGAGAAATGGATCAGCGAAGCCGTCACCGTGCGGAACTGGAAGTAGAGCACCAGCAACACGATGAGCAGAGCCAGCGGGACGACAATCATCAGCCTGTCCGTAGCACGCTGCTGCTGCTCGTAGTTCCCGGCAAACTTATACGAGACGCCCTTGGGCAGCACCAGTTCGCCGCTCTTCACCTTGGCGTCGAGCATCGCCCCCGCCTCGTGCACCACGTCCACCTCGGCACGGCCGGAGAGCTTGTCGAAGATGACGTAGCCCACCAGGAACGTGTTTTCGCTCTGGATCATCTGCGCGCCGCGCGAATATTCGATGTCCGCCAGCTCCTTGAGCGGCACTTGCGCCCCGGTGGCGGTGGGAACGAGCAGCATCGAGAGCGCCTCCGAACTGTCGCGCAGCTCACGGGCATAGCGCAGCCGGATGGGGAAACGCTCGCGGCCTTCCACCGTGCGGGTGAGCGCCATCCCTCCCACGGCAGCTCCGAGCACCTCTTGCAGGTCACCTACCGCTACACCGTAGCGTGCCATTGACTCCCGGTTGAGCTTAATCTCGAGGTAAGGAGCGCCCACCGCCCGGTCGTAGAACACGGACGAGGGGATGACGGACGGAGACGACTTCAATGCCTGTTCGATCAGCTTACCCCCCTGCTCGATGTCCTCCAGCGTGGGGCCGTACACCTTCACCCCCATCGGCGCCCGCATGCCTGTGGAGAGCATCACGAGCCGCGCCTCGATGGGTTGCAGCTTCGGCGCCGAAGTCAGCCCCGGCAGGTGGGTGACGTTGACAATCTGTTGCCAGATGTCGTTGGCGTTCTTGATCTCCGGCCGCCACTGGCGGAAATAGTCGCCCCGGGGGTCGGCCACCAGGCTGTCGGCAGGCAAGAGGCGGAAACCGTCGGCAGGATTATACGTGCCCCCGTCCTTCAACACAAACGCCCCGTCCCCGTCCACCCGGAAACGTGCCCGTCGCCCGTCCTCGTCGAGGATATATTCGGGACGGTAGTTGATCGTATTCTCGAACATCTGGGCGGGAGCCGGATCGAGTGCCGAGTTTACCCGTCCCCACTTGCCGATGGCCGTCTCCACCTCCGGGATGGCGGCCAGGCGCTTGTCGAGTTTCTCCACATAGTCCAGGTTCTGCTCGATGCCCGCATGCGGCATGCTGGTAGGCATCAGCAGGAAAGAGCCTTCGTTCAGGCTCGGCATGAACTCCTGCCCGACGCCCCGCCAGATGAAGAACCCGCAGACGACCGTCGCCACAGGGATCATCATGAACTTCCAACGATTGGCCAGGCACCAGCGCAAGATGCGTTCGTAGAAGATGACCAGCGCCCAGAGCAGCGCCAGGATGATGGCCACGCAACCGGCCACGAAGAGCACGTTCACCGTCAGTCCCCGCCCCGGGCCCATCGGCAACCACTCTTCGGAGAGGTAGAAGAGCGCCACGAGCAGGGCGATGGCGATGTTGACGTAGTTGGCTATCTTCGGATTCTTCCAGCGCCCCGCCAGCAGATTGTTCACCCCTACCGCCGTCAGCCCCAACGCAGGGATGCTACCGTAGATAGAGCACAGCGCGACGCCCATCCCGATCAGCACGTAATTCATCCCCCGCCGGATCATCTTCGAGTCGATCCGCACCGAGAAGAGGAAATAAGCCAGTGTCGGCAACAGGATCAGCCCCAGCACGAAAGCCGAAGCCAGCGCGTACGTCTTGGTGTAAGCCAACGGCGAAAACATCTTCCCCTCCTGCGCCTGCATGGCAAACACGGGCAGGAAACTGACAATCGTCGTAATCATCGCCGTAGCGATTGCCCCCGACACCTCGCTCACCGCCTTATATATCAGTCCGGCCAGCGCCTTCCCCTTCGTAATCCCCCGGTTCTCCGGCATCTCCATATACCGGATGATGCTCTCGACGAACACCACCCCCACGTCCACCATCACCCCGATGGCGATGGCGATACCGGACAGCGCCACGATGTTCGCCTCGATCCCCGTGTACCGCATCAATATAAATGTAGCCAGCACCGCGATGGGCAGCATGCTCGCAATCACCACCGACGCCCGCAGGTTGAGCACCAGCACGATAATCACGATGATACAGATCAGTATCTCGTGCGAAAGGCTCGACTCCAGCGTGCCGATCGTTTCCTTGATCAGCCCCGTCCGGTCGTAGAAGGGGACGACGGTCACCTTCGACACCGTCCCGTCCGCCAGCGTCTTTTGCGGCAGACCGGCATCCATCTCACGAATCTTCTCCTTCACGTTGTCGATCACCTCCAGTGGGTTCGACCCGTAGCGGGCAATCACCACGCCGCCCACGGCCTCCACACCTTCCTTGTCCAGTCCGCCGCGCCTCGTGCCCGGCCCGATGTTCACGAAAGCGATATCGGAAATGCGCACCGGCACCCCCTCCCGGACGGTGACGACGGTGTTCTCGATGTCCGCCACATTCTTCACGTAGCCCAGCCCACGGATCAGGTATTCCACCTTGTTCACCTCCATCGTCTCGGCGCCGATGTCGAGGTTGCTCTTCTTCACGGCGTTCATCACGTCCATCACCGACACGTTGAACGAGTACATCGCGTCCGGGTTCAGCTCTATCTGGTACTCCTTGACAAACCCGCCCGCGGATGCTACTTCGGACACGCCCTCGGCGGCGGACAATGAGTACTTCACATAAAAGTCCTGTATCGTCCTCAGTTCCTCGGCGTTCCAGCCTCCGGTGGGTCGTCCCGTTTTCGGGTCACGTCCCTCCAGCGTGTACCAGTAGATTTGCCCCAGCGCCGTAGCGTCCGGGCCCAACGTAGGCTGCACGTCCTCGGGCAGCGTGCCCGGCGGCAACGAATTCAGTTTCTCCAGGATGCGCGAACGGCTCCAATAGAACTCGATATCATCCTCAAAGATGATGTAGATAAACGACATCCCGAACATGGACGAGCTACGGATGGTTTTCACCCCCGGTATGCCCAGCAGCGAGGTGGTGAGCGGGTACGTAATCTGGTCTTGGATGTCCTTGGGCGAACGTCCCATCCATTCCGTGGCCACAATCTGCTGGTTATCACCGATGTCGGGGATGGCATCCACCGGGATCGGGTTTCTCGGCACGATGCCCCCATGCCAGTTGAAGGGTGCGGTAGAGACTCCCCAGACCACGACCAGCGCCAGCAGGAGCATGGTTATTACCCTGTTTTCGAGGAAATAACGGATTATTTTGTTGATCATATAGAAAGATATTTATTGTATAATAGTAAACACTTGGAATGCCCAAAAGGATATGGGAATCCCTGACAGAATGTCCCAGAGAATAGGATATTCCCTAATGAAATGCATCAAAAGGGTATACCAATTCCTGTCCCACATTGAAAATCAGAGGGGAATAACTTCTTTTCTTCTCTCCGGAAAGGAAGTAAAGTGAATACTAAATCAAATAAGTACAATGATAAACAAACAGAGGAACTCCCGTTTGCTTGGGTGGAGAATCAAAAGCAATAAAACTCTGGCAGGTATCTTCCACCTCCAACGACAGAAATCCTGCATAGAGCACCGGTAACAGTTCTGTCACCACAGGTACCAGGTTCGTCACCACCACATGGTTCACGTCCTGATCTACCGCCAGCTTGATGTAATGTGCCTCATCCTTACAACAATCCGAAGTCTTCTTCTGTCCACACATGGTGCAAGCAGATGCACTCCCCCATTCCACATCTGCCATACGGCCCATGCAGTAATGAACGTTGACTGTAATGCCTGATAACACCACAGCATATAATAACGTAAGGATGATTAATATGAACTTCTTCATGCGCGTTTTTGAGGTTGCGAAAATAAGTATCGGGATGGACACTTTCGAGCCCCGTTACATATAATTAACGTATGAATATCCTTTTTGGTTTAATCCTTTTGGTTATCTTTACCCCACCAACTAATAAAAAAACTGTCATGAAACATATATCTATCAACTATATCTTCACTACTGCCCTCGCCTTGGGCGCCGGTATCAGTATTCCTGTCCTCGTGGGGAGCACTTGCCTCAGCGAGCAACATTCTGTACAATCGGAAGTACCATACTGTGTCACTCCGCCTACCGTCCCCGAACAAGCAATCTTCGATGGCGACACCATCGACCTCCGTCGTTACGACCGACGTGAACGCATGGACCGTGAAATGATGTCGTTCACTTATATGCACTCCACCACCATGCTGATGTTAAAACGCGCCAACCGCTACTTCCCCATCATCGAACCACTATTGAAAGCCAACGGTATCCCCGACGACTTCAAATATCTGATGGTGATAGAAAGCAGTCTCAACCCTATCGCACGCTCCCCGGCAGGTGCCGCCGGCCTGTGGCAATTTATGCCCGCCACCGCCCGCGAATTCGGTCTCGAAATCAACGATAACGTAGACGAACGCTACCACATCGAGAAAGCCACTGCAGCCGCCTGTCGCTATTTTAAGCAGGCTTATGCCAAATATGGTGACTGGATGGCCGTTTCCGCTGCCTATAATGCCGGACAGGGACGCATTTCTTCGCAACTGGACAAGCAGCTGGCTGATCATGCCATGGACCTTTGGCTGGTAGAAGAGACTTCCCGCTATATGTTCCGCCTGCTGGCCGTGAAAGAGGTATTCGGCAACCCGCAACGCTTTGGCTTCTTGCTGAAACGGGAGCATCTCTATCCCGTCATTCCTTACAAAGAAGTGACGGTAAATACCGAAATCAGTGACCTGAGCGACTTTGCACAGAAACAAGGCATCACCTATGCCCAATTACGTGACGCTAATCCCTGGTTACGCGGCTCTTCACTGAAAAACAAAACCGGAAAGAAATACGTTATCCATATACCCACACAAGAAGGTATGAATTATGACCCGAAAAAGACCGTTCCATACGAACGGAAATGGGTAATTGATTAATAATTGACTCTGGCAGTTACATTAACATATTAACACATTGAAAAGTGATTCTTGGCTCTATCGTTTTCTGCACAACCAGGCTCTGAAGCGTAAGTTGTACGTCATTATTTTCGAATCCGACACACCCGCAGGGAAGGCATTCGATGTAGCCCTTATCATATGTATCCTATTGAGTATTCTGCTCGCCATTATCGAAAGCCTGCAAGGTCTTCCTTCCTGGCTTTCGACTCCGTTCATCGTACTCGAATACCTTTTTACGGCTTTCTTCACTTTTGAATACGTCACCCGTATTTACTGTTCGCCTCAACCACAGAAATACATCTTCAGTTTTTTCGGTATCATCGACCTGCTCGCTACGTTACCGCTCTATCTTGCCTTCTTTCTGCCCGGTGCGCGTTACTTGCTTATCATCCGTGCTTTCCGCATCATACGGGTATTCCGTATCTTCAAGCTCTTTAACTTCTGGCTTGAAGGCGAACGATTGCTCACCTCACTCAAAGAAAGTAGTAAAAAGATAGCCGTTTTTTTTCTCTTTGTCGTCATCCTCGTCGTCGCCATCGGTACGCTGATGTACATGATCGAGGGAACTCAGCCCAATACACAATTCAATAACATCCCGAACAGTATTTACTGGGCCATCGTCACCATGACCACCGTCGGTTATGGAGACATTACCCCCGCTACCGCCCTCGGCAAATTCCTATCCGCCTGCGTTATGCTGATCGGCTACACTATTATTGCCGTACCCACAGGTATCGTCTCTGTATCTATGATGAAGGAGTACAAAAAACTTAAAGATTTGCAATGTCCCAACTGTCACAAAACGGGGCATGAAGAGAATGCAACATATTGTAAATATTGCGGACATAAACTAAAAAACGAAGAAGCACCCCAACAAGAATCCCAGACTAACGGACCGCGCCGGACTACTTCATAAGTATCTTGTCACCTTCAATTTTAGCCTCTTCCCTGTCCAACAACATCTGGACTCCCCTACGCATAGCAGTCTCCACATTCAGTCCGAAACGAGCATAACCTAATAACTGGGCAGTTATTTTCATTAAGTCAGTCAAAGGTAAAGCTATTTGTTGTTCCAATATACTCAGAACTGCATTGGCCACCTCACGTGGAGGTAAATCTGCCACCTCACGTTTGGAATCAATACGAAATTTAGTATATGCCTCTGCTTCCTCTTTCGTATTCCAATAAAAAGTCAGTCCGTCAACTTCTTGCTTGTAATAAGGGGTTCTACTCAATATATCATCCATCCAGGCAATCAAACGGGCTGTTTTACGAAGAATTCCATAAGCACTGAAAATTCTGTTACTCAACAATGAACGACTGATAGGCGCTTCTGTATGCATAATTTCATCCAACTGTTTTCTGATACGGGGTTCTCGTCGAGGCATCATAAAGTCCCAGGAAGAAAGATTCACTGAAACCAAAGAAGCTGTTTCATAGATCTCCGATTCCACAGACTTTACTCCCTCCCGAATCACCTGTTCCGGAACGTTTACCAAACAAGGTTGTGCACTACATAGCAATCCGGCTTTCTGTCCTTGATTCAATACAGGAACAGGAAGAGAAACCGATGCCGGAATCTCCGATTTACTGCAACGTGCTTTCTCCAATTCTCCCTCTATACGGTCAATCACTTTTTGAGAATTTTCCCACCAGTCCATTGTCCATACCTTACAGATATTCCATCCCAGCATCTTCAAGACACTGCTTTGCACAATTTCCCGATCCCGGGCAGTTTTCGCAGCCCGATAATTTTCACCGTCACACAAAATTCCGAGCAAATAACGGGAAGAATTATCCGGATCGACAACACCTACATCTACCCGGAATCCGGAACATCCGATTTTAGTTTTTACCTGATACCCCCTCTCACGGAGCTTTGAGGCCACCAGTGTACCGATATCAATACTCTCGGACGCCATTGCATTAGAGTGATTCAAAACACCGGTGCCTTTACCGGCATATTCGAGGAAGTATTTCAAACCTGCCACTCCTACGGAAGATGTTTTTTTCAGGTCAATCTGATCAGCCTTTAATGTAGAAAAGACTTTCATCTCATACCGGGCACGGGACACCGCTACATTCAAACGACGTTCACCACCATCACGATTCAGCGGACCAAAATTAAGGCTGACCCGTCCGCTGATATCCGGACCATAACCTACTGAAAACAAAATGACATCCCGTTCATCTCCCTGTACATTCTCCAGATTCTTAATGAAAACAGGTTCTTCACGGTTAAAAGCAAGATTCTCCAAATCGGCATTTTGCATAACAACATCCGACAACATATCTTCAATCAGAGTCTGCTGTACAGAACTGAATGTTACCACTCCAATACTTTGACGACTCAACTCCGGATCGGAAAGCCTACGAACAATCTCGTCGACTACAGCCTGTGCCTCAGCTTGATTCTGCCGGCTTTTTCCTTTATCATAATATCCCTCAACAGATACCAGCGTAACTTTTGCAGCCAGATCGTCAGGAGACGGAAAAGTCAACAATTTATTATCATAATACTGTGAATTACTAAAAGCAATCAGGCTCTCATGTTTACTGCGATAATGCCATAACAAATATTTGGAAGGCATAGACAAAGCCAGACAATCATCCAGGATACTTTCCAGATCTTCCATCTCGATATGCTCTTCATCTACAGAGTTGCTGGTGAAGAAACTGGTTGGCGGCATCTGCTTCGGGTCACCTACAACGACCACATGGTTTCCACGGGCAATGGCACCAACAGCTTCGCATGTAGGCATTTGGGAAGCTTCATCAAATACAACCAAATCGAACTTATCATGGTTCACATCAATATATTGCGCTACAGACATAGGACTCATCAGCATACATGGGCACATGCGTGGCAATAAATTAGGGATAGAATCAAACAGTTTACGGATAGGTACCCCACGCCCATTACTACGGATACACTTCTGCAAAATTCCCACTTCCGAACTTTGGGCAGCCGCATACACAAACGATGGAATGTTAGAAGCCAATTTTGCATAAAGTTCTTTCTTTATCAATTCCTGATACTGTTCATTCAGTTCACGAAAACGGAGAATGCTGTCATTGAACAACTCTCCACTAAAGAACTGCAGTACCTGTTCCGTACCAATGGCATATTCCGTAAAACTACGATAAAATCCTTTCAAGTAAATATTCATCATCCGTTCGGTAGGCAGGTTACACTCCGTATACGCTGTAAATACAGACTCCAAGCCACAAGCTTCGAACCGACGGGACACATTCAGCCAACGATACCAGTCCTTCAATTTATCCGTGTTCTTTGCCCAAATTTCACACTGATGTAACGCTCCCGCCAGCCAATTGTCTTCACTGACATGAAGCACCTCTTTGGAAATACCCAGCAGTTGCAGCATCGATTCCTCCAATTGCTTTTCACGTTCCCAGTCCTGTACCACTCCCTCAAGTTGTTCCTTGTTCATTTGCCGGAATGAAGAATAGCCTTCTGAAAGCTGTTCTGCCAACTTCTCCTTAACCAAGCGTACTGATGACGCATCTTCGGCTAATCCCATCAACAATCTGTTCAACTGAAGCAGTCCCTCACTCATCGCTTCTATATCAGCCCACTGCTCTTCGCCTGAATGGGCCTTAGCACCAAACAAATTCTGCAGCCAACTGCTTTTGCTGTCCACTTCCTGCTTTTCTTGCTGATAAGAAAGCAATTGCTGCAATACCGGAAGTACCTGTTCTTTGCCTATACGCCCTTGCAACGAAAAGAGAGACATCTCTTTACAGAACTTACGTTGCTTCAGCCAACGGGGAAGGAACCAACTTTGTGTAATCTCTTTCCACTCCGCCAACTTTTGCTGTGCTGGAAAAGTAAAAAAAGCATCTTCAAACGATTGTTTCAGCAAACTGTAGACAGCATCCCTTTTTCGCCCATGTTCAATGATACGGCGTATCTTCTCAACATTCTCATTTGGCTCGGTCATCAATACCAAATTGGCAGTCATCCCCGGAAGTTGCATTAAGATACGAATAAACCGAACCAGACTCTCCAACAACTTCTCCGTATATTTATTACCTATTCCATATATTGAAAAGCACTTTCCCACCTTTTTCTCCATCACCTGTAAAAGAGTTATATACTCTTTCAAAAGCTTATCCGTTTCCTCTTTCAGTTGCGAAGAGTACTCCTTTATATTAATTCCGGTGAGGGGATGATGATAAGAATGTCCGCTTACTTTTCCAACTCCCACCAATTCTTCCACAGCATGGTTCCACTCGTTCAACCGTTCTTTGGTCAATGTGGTAAGCAGAAAAGCGGGTATCATTATTTCTTCTTTTTCGTCAATAGAACTGTAACGTGTGACCGCTTCATAAACGGAAATACCGCAAGGATATACCCGGTGCAGCGCCTCTACATATCCATTGATCTGCTGACGCATTTTAAACAGTCTCTCCGACTCTTCCTTAAACTCTTCCGGTTCTTTATACCGGAAAATCTCTGTTGACTCTTTTAACTGTCTGAGCACATCTGTTTTACGTGCTTTATTGGAATGTAATTCCAGACAAAAAGGAGCCAAACCAATATTTGTAAGCCTTTTTTGTACCACAGAAAGTGCAGCCATCTTTTCGGCCACAAACAACACCCGTTTGCCTTGATACAATGCATTGGCTATAATGTTCGTAATGGTTTGCGACTTACCGGTTCCGGGGGGGCCGTGTAAAATGAAACTCTTTTCACTCACAGCTTCATAAACCGCTTCAAGCTGCGATGAATCCGCACTGACAGGCAGAGCAATATCAGCAGGCGTCAAAGTGTGGTCCAGCTCTATGGCACTGGCATCGACATCTGCAACCTCCCACTCCATTTTACCACTCATCAGGCTCCCGACTATCTTATTTTTACTTAACTCTTCAGCATTTGAATGAATGTCATTCCACATAATGAACTTACTGAACGAAAAAGTACCCAAAATAGCCTGTTCTTCCACATCCCAGCGTTTCTCATTCATCACTGCCTTCCTGAAAATAGAAAAGACACGTTTCACATCGGCACCATTCTCATCTTTCGGCAACGATTCGAGTCCGGAAATAGTAATGCCGAAGTTTTGTCTCAGCATCTCCAACAGAGTGATATTGAGCATACTCTCTTCTTCACGGGCACGGATGATGTACCCTTTGGACACAGACTTGCGAATCATCTCAACAGGAAGCAGCAAGATAGGTGCATAGCGGGGACGCTCACTATGTTCGGTTTCATACCATCTCAACAAGCCCAGAGCAAGATATAAGGTGTTTGCCCCATTCTCCTCCAGAGCTACTCTGGAAGAACGGTATAAATAAGTAAGCGACTTTTTCAGATCCTGTTCGTTCAAATAGGTTCTCAATCTTTTCTGTGTCAATTCCTGCTTAATCAAACCGAGCATCGGATCAGATTCCGTCAAAGCTCCATAAAGTCCGAAATCATACAATGGATTATCCCAGTCAGAGGGTTTGCCCAAGATCTGAAATTCCGTTCCGTCAGAAAAAGCATCCTCCATCTTATCCACATCCGCCGAAATCACCTGAAGAGCATTTCGGGTAATGCGAAGGTTCAGAAAATTATTACGGAGACTCAAGTCCAATAACTTTCTCTCCCATAAAAGTTGTTTGGTGACTTCCACGTAACAGTCCTGATTTCCCCAATCATATTGCTTAATCTCTTCCGGGGCATTGCTGTAACTGACGTGCGACTCGTCTTCCGGTGTCTGAATCATCTCCGGATTTACGATCCATGCTTTCCCATGCATTATCCTCTGAGGCAAAGGCAGGATATGGGCAAAACGGCTACGTGCCACATCAATAAAACAAATAAAATCGTTCACCGCTAACATTTTACCATTAGCCAATCCGACTGCTGCATCGAAAGTCACATTTTTTCCATCGTTCATGCAGGTAGCTTCCAGTAAAATAATTTCGTTGATCCCGTCTGCAGTTCGTTTTGTCAACAGCGAAGGATCATCATTCACCGCATCAGGAAATGTTCCGTCAATCAGCCAGCATCCCACCAAAGCATGTCCCTGAATAACCACCAGTAATGGATGCAATCCCATAGCTTCGGCACACGAAGCATACAATAAGGACATATCCAGGCAAGTTCCCAATTTGCCGGAAAGCACATTATCCGAAAGTCTGATTCTCTGCCCGGCATCTCCAAAACTGGCAGGAGGTGTACAATAAGCAATGTGCTGCTCCTTAACAGCCTCGTACAAAGCAGCTAATTGTATCTTTACCCTATTAGGATTACAACTCTGATAAGCATCCAACGAGGAGCTACCTGACCACTCTTTCAGAATGGATGCTGTACGAGAAATAATTCCTGTAAGTATGGGATGATTGGGAACCACAAACGCCGACAAAAGTTCGGGCAACACCTGAATACCTCCCCACTGATCGAAGGCCAATATATCAATGGGATATTTACTTTGGAAGACTACTTCTTCATCACAAGAAACAATCAGTCCGATAGCACCGGAAAAACGTTCGGTTTGCCGAATGAAAAAAGAAGGATCCAAAAGTAGGTTCAATGTGGTTATTTTGATCATTTCACCTGGAGATAACCTTTCTATCATCACAGGTGAAGCTGCTGCAAACTCAGGCTCAAAAATCAAAGATACCTTTAAATCCGCAAGTGGATGTTCCGTATTATTTTTGATAGAAAACAACCGTACAACAGGTATCCGGTTTTGCTGCATGGAATAATTGACGACAGGCAAATAAATAAACTCCACATCCAATTTGGAAGAAGGATTCTCTTGACTCATGACAAACAAGATTAATTAGTTCACACTCAAACAATAACATGCAGCAAAATTACATAATAATTTATAAACGAAGCCTACTTATTTCAAAGAATTTACAAAACAAGCAGAAAAACCGTTCTTATTTTCCTTTCTTACCCCAAAAACGTTCCACCAACAGAATAAATACATATCCGCCGGCATAACTGACTATATCTTTCAAATCGAAAGTAGACCCAAGTATAATACGGGTCACAGGGTTCGTTATTCCCAACACATCGACTAACTGGAAGTACTGAAGAACCTCAATAAAACAGGCAAAAGCAAATACATAGAAAGGTAATTGAGATAAACCTTTCGGAATAAAAATCCGTATAAAGCAATAAATCAACACAACAACCAATGCATCACCCATATAAGGACGTACAAAACGATCGTGAACATACATACCGATTATGATTTCAACTGCCAATATTATGGCAAAGCCAATCAAATAAAAAAGTCTTTTATTCATTGTGTGTTTTAAGTTTTATGCAGTACTGAATATATAGTCTTTCCGAAAGAAATAATCTTTTAGCTGCGAATATACGTTATTTCTAAAAACAATCGTATCTTTAGGTTACGAATAAATTATTGGAATAAAGACAGAAAGGAGATTTTCGTATAATGTTGAACTTCGATTTTGTATTAAGATTATTGGTTGCCGGCATCTTGGGTGCCGTCATCGGTCTGGATAGAGAATACCGTGCCAAGGAAGCCGGCTATCGCACACACTTCCTGGTTTCACTGGGAAGTGCACTGATAATGATCGTTTCCCAATATGGCTTTCAAGAGATAATAAAAGAGGATAGTGTTACGCTCGACCCAAGTCGTGTAGCGGCGCAGGTAGTAAGTGGCATTGGCTTCATCGGTGCCGGAACAATTATCTTCCAAAAGCAGATAGTGCGGGGACTGACCACAGCGGCCGGTATCTGGGCGACAGCGGGAATCGGTCTGGCAGTAGGTGCGGGCATGTACGTTATAGGCATTGCCGCCATGGTACTGACTCTCGTGGGTCTTGAAGTATTAAGCTACTTGTTCAAAAGTATAGGGATGAAAAGTTCAATGATTACATTCTCCACCGACAATAAACAAGTATTGAAAGGAATAGCGGACCGTTTTAACTCCAAGGATTATCTGATAGTGTCGTATCAGATGGATAAGCAAGAACACGGAGGAATAGAAACTTATCAGGTGACTATGGTCATTAAGTCCAAACGGAACAATGACGAAGGGCATTTATTATCATTGATACAGGAGTTTCCCGAGGTGACAGTAGAACGGATTGAATAAGGTCATTTCTGTTTCTCAGTGATATACTTCCAATAACGTACCGGCATATCTTGCTTGTGTTTCCGGGGATTCAGCCTCTCTCTGATCGTGATAGATTTAAAATAAGTCTTCCAAAGCTGCTGAAACAGTTTTTCGTCTTTATCCATCAGGCTTTCGTCGAGCATACCGGTAACCAGGTGGGCGGCTGGGGTATCCTGATCAAACGTCACCTCTTCCACTGTATGCAGGTCATAATAAAACCCATAACGCCGTTTCATATCATAAATCAGCCACCGCTGATCGGCAAACCGATCTTTAAAGTGAGCAACCGTCAATGGTAATGCGTTGTGCTGAGGTTCAAAAGCAGCAAAGAAAGTGCCATCCGCTGCTTTCTGAAAGCGTACGAACTGCAACATACGCAGCCGCTCCCAATCCACTCGTTTCCATATCCTGGAAAGGGCAAGTACATCCGGATCACCAAAATTCGTTTCAATGGATACAGGGGAATCAATGGCTTTACGGATGTACCGGAACAGGAGTAAACCCACCTCGGGCAATTCCGACAGCCAACACCAGGTAATGGCCGAAAGTGCAGACGCCGATACTTTTTTTTGCAATCCCCGCCAGACACGTCCTGCCTTTTCGTCATCGGTAATAACCGTAAAAACTTCATCATAAAAAAGTGGCAACGCCTCCCCATCCGTAAGTAAAACATCGGGGAAAGTCTTGCGGTAATAAGCATCAAATACTGCTGTCAACAAGCCATCAAGCGTTTTATCGTAAATAAAAAGAGTCATAACAATCTCAATCGGAAAAAACAAACGACAACTGATTTTCATCCGTCTTTTTCCTAACAGGCTTAGGCAACAACAGGCTGCGTACGGTCTGTGGCGTCATCTCATTCACTGTCCGTACAGGCAATTCACTGCAAGTAATAAAGTATTGTGCTTTTTTCATGACCACACCTATCTTTTTAAGTTGATAATATCCCAACTTTGAGTAGCGGCGAGAAGCAACAATCAATTTAGCTGATTTCACTCCTATTCCCGGAACACGGAGTATCATTTCATAATCCGCTCTATTGATATCGACAGGAAACTGTTCCGGATGACGCAAAGCCCATGAGAGTTTCGGATCTATCTCCAGGTCGAGATCGGGATAAGCGTCATCCACTATCTCGTCCACTTTAAACTGATAGAAGCGCAGCAGCCAGTCCGCCTGATAAAGACGGTTCTCACGTACCAGAGGCGGTTGTTTCAGTGCAGGCAGGCGTGTATCGTACGTATTCACGGAGACATATCCGGAGTAATAAACACGCTTCATCGTCGGTCGCCCATAAAGTGCCGACGAAAGGTAAAGGATATCTTTATCCGACTCGGAGGTAGCCCCTACAATCATCTGCGTGCTCTGTCCCGCAGGCGCAAAACGGGGAGCATGACGGAACTTCTGCCGTTCTTCCTTGCTTTCCAACACGCCTTGCTGGATATACTTCATCGGAGCGAAAACACTCTTATGATCCTTTTCGGGAGCTAACAGTTTGAGGTTCTCTTCTTTCGGGATTTCTACGTTGACACTAAGGCGGTCGGCATACAGCCCGGCTTCATTCACCAGTTCCCGGCTTGCTCCGGGGATGCTTTTCAGATGAATATATCCGTTAAAGCGATGCACCTGACGCAAGTCTTTCGCCACACGCACAAGCCGCTCCATTGTATAATCCGGACTACGGACCACACCGGAACTAAGAAACAAGCCTTCGATATAATTGCGCCGGTAGAATTCAATCGTCAGCTCTACTAGTTCGGAGACGGATAACGTGGCGCGAGGCAGATCATTACTGCGCCGGTTGATACAGTAGGCACAGTCGTAAATACAATAATTGGTCAGCATGACTTTGAGCAGGGAGATGCACCGTCCGTCTTCGGCAAAGCTGTGACAGATTCCCCAACCACCTACGGTATTGCCCAGCATGCCCGGTTTGTTGGAGCGCACTGTACCGCTGGATGCACAGGATACATCGTACTTGGCGGATTCTGCCAGAATCTTTAGTTTAGCGAGGACATTTTCGTTCATGGACTCAATCTGATTAGAGTCGCAAATATACGATTTTAATCGGAATGCTTGGGTGATAATGAACCAAATCACACGCATTTTGTTCTTTATAAACAAAACAATCAGTCTCTCTATATATAAAAAAGAGGATGCCCGTGGGAAAATGTGAGGGGCATCCTCTGTAAGGAACAGATATCGGGAAAGAAGACTTTCACAAGCATTGCTTTCCATCTGTTCCCTGTGGGGTTATCTTCACTAACAAGTGAAGAAAGGGTTCATTGCAGAAGTCCGGGCTTTCACAAGCACGGGCTTCCTCTTTTTACTCATCATGCAGGGTACCTCATCTTATTATTAATAGAATAGAGGAATAGGGAAAACCCCGCACGAGAAGTGGGAAAATATTATTCTGCAATACAGACACTTACCCGGTTTTCTTCAGGCACCCGGAAAGGCTGTACTGTATCTCCTTTAAAATCCGTAACGATTCTGTCCGGCGCTATTCCTTTGTCTTTCAAGGCATCGGCAACAATCTTCGCACGTTTTTCTGATAAAGTCATATTGATTCTCGGATTACCGGTTTCTTTGTCGGCATATCCGGTGATGGCAACTTTGCTGTTCGGATACTTTTCCATGTATGCCACCATCGCGTCAATCTTCGACAACTGGTCATTCTGAATTTTCGCAGAATTTAAAGCAAAGAAAATATTTTGTTTCATCGGTTCCACTACTACTGCCGGTTCCGGTTTCGGCTGTGGCTTTTCTACCACAGGCTGAGGTTTCGGTTGCTCCACTACCGGTTCCGGTTCATAGTATACCGGGGCTGTTTTCTTATAGCTCTTGCCTAATTTGATATTCAGACCAACCAGAACATTGAACTGCCAGTCACAGTTGCCTGCCTTTTTGGAATTGAATTTGTCGGAAAGAGCATTTGCATTTCCTTCAATATTGATAGCCAGCCGGTCATTGAGGCGCAGATCACATCCCAATCCCATACGTCCGGCTATAAGATTTTGTTTGTCCTGCCATAAATACTCTAATTCATGAGATCTTGTGTCCAGTGCGTTTGCTTCGTCGTTGTCGAAAGCATGATTCAATCCTACGCCGCCAAAAATATATCCGTTGAATACACGTTTCGGATTAAAACCACAAAATAAAGTACTGAGGTCTGCCATAAGGTCCAGATTGCCTTGCAGATATTTGTATTGATAGGTTTGAGAAGGAGTGACCCATCCTGCCTTTGCCTGCCAACCGCTTACGCCTAAACGGGCTCCAAATGCGGGTGCAAACTTATACCCTACATTGACGGCTGCTGCCGGAGAGATCAAATCGGTAAAATCGGCTTCGCCTACTG
>OHGS01000311.1_pt1 | contig 26105 bp, 19 predicted proteins | sample 1567831 | NCBI WGS metagenome assembly OHGS01 (sample SAMEA3879596, study PRJEB24766) | human gut metagenome | biome: human-associated habitat; feature: feces | place: USA | collected 1985/1987
TCTGGCCCGCGCGGAGCGCAAAGCCATTTGACCGAAAAAGAAAACCTGCCCCTCGCGGCAAGCGAGAAGATGCAAAAAAGACTTCTGCACGGTGAAATGCAGAAGTCTTTTTGCTTATCCAAGAATCTCTTCTCCGCTGGAATTGGTAACAGTCAGCTCCTGTCCGGTCAGACTGGTGACAAGAGCGATATAGCTCGTCCCGGCTTCGATGTTCATCGTGCGGCCATCGGCGTCGTAAAGTAGCAGCGTGTTGTCCTGGCCCTGCGTCCAGGTGATGGTCCACAGATGCCCGCCGTTGAGCCAGACGCCGCCGCCCATGCTCAAATCGTAGTCGTAGGTCTTGCCGTCGTCCCGCAGCTCGGAGGCGCTGAACAGCACCAGCAGATTATCGAACCCGACCTGTTGGCCGTTGTTGGCGTCCAGCTGGGGCGTGCCGTCGGCGTGGAGCATCCGGTAAAGCCCGCTGTCGGCGTCGTAGGAAAAGCCGGTGGCGTTGTCGTCGTCAAAGCAGACCCGGACATTCACCGCGTCCGGCGCGGTGGCGTCCGGCAGTTTGCCGTCTGCTTCCTGCGGGAGAAGTGCAGGGAGGGACAGCACTGCGTCGGCCCCGGAGGAAGCACTGTCCGACGCAGCAGATACGACGTTCGTCACTCGGGATTCCGTCAGAGCAGAGGAGATACTCAGCTCGTCCAAGACATTAGAGATGGCCTCGCCGCTGGTGTGCCACAGCGGTGCGTTGCTCCACTCACTGCCGCAGTCGAAGGCGGTGCGCCCGGCTTCCAGAGCATCCACGGCCCGGATGGAATAGTAATCGAGGAAGTTCTGGTCGAACTGTCCCCCGCCCCGCTGTACCGGAATGGGCTGCTGACCCACCAGAAGCCGCCAGTAGATGTCCTGACCGGCGGCCACCGGCCCGACCTTCGGGGTCGCGGCCAGCGCCGGATAGACGAGGCAGAGCTCAGTGGACGTACCCACCTCGGTGAGGGCTTCCAGCACCACCGACGCCGAGGAAAGGCCCCACTGAGTGGTGGAGGCAGTGCTGTTCTCAATGGCCACGGCCACCGGACGCTGGCCCTGCCACTCGAGGGCAAGGCCGGTGAGCGGGTCGGTGGGAGCGGGCGTTTCCGGCTCACTGTCGCTGGGCAGAAAGGCGCAGCCTGCCAGCAGCGCGGCGGCCAAAATGAGGCAGAACGCAGTTCGAATGCGTTTCATTGTCATGTTCCTCATGGGCTTACTGGTAGCTGAAATTGCTCAGCTCGTCGTTGTCCACCAGTGCAAAGTAGGTCTTGCCCCGGTTGAGGGTCATCTCTTCGCCGGACTTGGTGTAAAGCTTGAGAGGGTTGGTGGGATAGGTCTTTTCCCAGCGGCCCACCTGCACGCCGCCGCGGGTGAAGAGGTAGGCGTCGCCGCCCTTGATGTACTGCACCTCCTGCACGTCATGGGAGTCGCCTGCGTAGGCGTCCATGTCGGCGAAGCAGACCACGACGTTCTCGAAGGTGAGCTGCTCACCGGTCAGCTCATCGACGGTGTTCTCGGTGGCCTTCTTGGAGGAGTTGTACATCTGCATCGCGTAGGTGTGGCTGAGTGTGGAGTAGCTGAACGAGGTGCGGTAGCTCTCCGAATGTACGATGGAGATTTTTTTGGCCGAGGGCTCACCCTTGAGCTTGTTGACCTCGTCGGTGCGGTAGTCGGCAAAGTGGAAGAAAGTCCCCTCGCTGGGAGCGTAGAGGCTGATGCCGGCATCAGAAGCGGCCTTGCAGATCTCCTTGCCGGAGGTGAACTCGGTGTGCTCGTAGGCCACATCGCGGCCGCGGTTATTGCGGTGAGAGACGATGGGGTGGATCGGGGTCTTGAAATAATTCTTGCCGCCGATGTTCAGCCCGGAGTAGCCGTACACGCTGACGAACTGGGTGCAGAAGATGCTCTCGCCGTCGTGGTAGTAGAGGATGTTCCAGGGCATGAGCAGCTGCAGGAACTGGTCGCGGCCCGAGCGGATGGGGCCGACCTCGGGGATGCTGTCGGCGTCGCTGAACACGGCGCACAGGCGGGTGATGCCGCCCTCGACCTTGGCCTCGATGAGCAGGTCGGCGCTGCCGATGCCCCGCTGGGGGCGGGCATTCTGGCGCTGGGAGTTGGCGATGTTGTTCACCATCACAGCCACCGGGCGGCTGTTGGTGCTGCGCTCGGCGCCGGTGAGGATGTCGGCGTCGTACTCAGGCATGACGCCGAAGGCCGGGTCAAGCTGTTCGCCCTCGAGCGGCGGGGTGACGGCCATGTCGCTGGCAGCTTCCGACGAAGCAGCGGTCTCCTCTTTTTTTGCCAGACCCTTAAGCAGGCCGGGCAGCTTGCCGCCCAGCGCGGCGCTTCCAGCCGCAGAGCAGCCGGTCAGGGCCAGCGCTGCCGCTGCCAGCCCGGAAATATGAAGGACAGACCGACGAGAGATTTTCATGATAAAACAGCCTCCTATCAAAAAGCCCCGCCGCATACGGGCCGGGACAGTGCGTTCTGCTTTGATTGTACTGGTTCGCGCCCCATTTGTAAAGAGGAAGTTGCCGCCAGAATATCCGCGTCCCAGAAAGGTGACAGTAAAACTGGCTTTTATAAAAGGAACGGGTGCTCTCCCGGCGGGGGTCTGTGTGCTGCGGAGAGGCACTTTTTTGCGCTTTCCTCTTGCTTTTTTGGCGCGGGTGTGGTAATATTATTCGGCAGTATCTGTAAATCTGAAAATATGCGCTCGTAGCTCAGCCGGTAGAGCATCTGACTTTTAATCAGAGGGCCAGGGATTCGAGTTCCCTCGAGCGCACCAAAATCCCACGAAGAATCGCAAGATTCCTCGTGGGATTTTCTTTTTATACGCCATTTGCACGGTCTCTGCACGGTTTTTGCACGGTCCGCATTTTTCGTGTCAGATGGAGTAAGTCTGTGAATTACTCTGCAATTCGTGCTATTTTTTGCAATTCAGGTCAGCAGAGCCAGGCGGAGCTGCGCTTTTACGGCAGGGTCTGCGTCCTTCAGAAGCTCCAGCAGAGCCGACACGGAGATGGTCGGTTCTGCTTCAACCGGGGCAGTCTGCGCAGGTATTGTTCCCGGCTTGTAGAAGCCCTCCTCGAACCTTTTACCCAGCTTCTTGCGGGAATCCTGCTGGATGTGTGCATAGGTGTTGACCAGCAGATTGGCACTGGCGTGGCCCGTTGTGCCCTGTACCGCTTTCACATCGCCGCCGGAGATCATCAGCTGGTAGGTGGCACTGGAATGCCGCAGACCGTGAAACACAATGCGGGTGAACTCCGGGTGCTCGTCCTGCCACTTGATGAACTTCTTGCGGATGAGGATCGGCTCTACCGCCAAACCGTTGGGCAAGCGCAGGAGCATCCCGCTGTTGCGATAGCGTTCCGGGTCAACAGCTTCGTCCATTTCCAAACGCTTTAGCCAGTGCTTCAATTCCTCTTTCAGCACGGCTGTCATGAAAATGGTTCGGTTGGAAGATGCTGTTTTGGTCTTTTTGAGCACCAGCGTTGTGGTACTGCCCTCGCGCTTGTCCTCAAACTCCTGCAAGATGCAGCCCTTGCCCGTTTTCGCCAGCGATGCTTTTTGGACACGCTGCATACACTTGTTGATGCGGAATGTGCCGGTGCCGTCTGCTCCATCAAAATCAAGATCTTCCGGAGTCAGGCCAGCGACTTCTCCCTCACGCAGTGCGCCCACCAGCGTAAGATGGACTGCCAGATGCAGAATGGGGTCCTCCATGCTGGCAAGTGCGGCCCACATCTCGTCCGCATCCCAGATGGCACGCTCCTGAATCGACTTTTTAGGGCTGTCCACCGGAACGGGGCTTTTGATGAGGATGCCCCACTCCACCGCATATTGGAACGCTGTCCGCAGCAGGCGATGCACCTCATGGATGGTTGTGCCAGAAAGCAAACGCTGTTTCTGCTTGCCCGAAAGCACCTGCTTTTTGCCCTCATAATACTGGCCGCAGGGCGTTTTGCTGAGAGTGGCATACAGGTCTTCCAGATGGTAGGGTTTGAGCTTTTGCATCTGCATATCGCCGATGTACGGAATAATGAGGTTCTGGACGGTACCCAGATTGGATTGATAGGTGCAGGGTGCCCATTTGTGCTTGTTGCACTGCTTGGGAAGCCACTCCATCAAAAACTCTTTGACGGTGATGGTGGACGGAATCAGAAACGTTCCGTTTGCCAGTTCATGTTCGATTTGTTTTTTGCGGTTTATTGCCTCCTCTTTCGTGGAAAAACTTTCCCATTTGTTGCAGTTTTTACCCTGCTCGTCTTGGTAAGTATAGCGGACACCATAGGAGCTGCCGCGTTTCGTAATATATGCCATACGTTATCTCCTTTTTCAAGCTGCCCGGAGCCACGCATCGAAGCTGTCTTTCGGGATGCGGATGCTTCCGCCGACCCGAAGAACACGAAATTCGGTAGTGCTGCTGCACAGATTGTAGGCAGAGCGCAGGCTGATGGACAGCATCTGCGCAATTTCCTCCACCGTGTACACCAGTGTTGTGGCTTTCAGGCTGTCAGTCGGAGACTTGACGGCATTGGTTTGAGTGACCACTTCCATTGTATCGTTATTCGGAATGGTCTGCAAGATATTTTTCGTATAATCCAAAGATTTCACAGTTTCGGTCGCAACAGGCCGAGATTTGTTCATAAGCAAAACCTCCATGTTTTATTTTTGATGTAAGTTCAAAATTGCCTGCTCACTCTGCTCATCCTGCACCTTTTGCGCACTGTGAGCAGGCTGAGCAGGGCTTTTTCAAGTTGATTCTATTTTTTAATCCCACGGACTTGGAACATCAACGGGTAAAAACAGGTCAACGTCTACATTGTGAAAGCCCCGGTTTGTGCCGATGCATTTATCATCGTAGACGATGCCCAGACTTTTCTGATTATCTTTTAGATGGTGGATAAAGGTGGATGCGGCTAGCGGCTTTTCCAGGTTATCCAGACACCAGCGTTCATAGACTTTATAGAAATCCGTGGATTTGCACTTGGCCCCCTGCCGAATCTCAAAATAGCCCTCGGATTTGAGGAAGCCCAGAATGTTATTGCCTTGCTCCATCGCTTCTTTCAGATTCGCGGCGGTGCGTTCGCTGATGGTAAACTGATAGTTGTTCCGAATCAGCCGATGCAGCCCCTCCAATGCCCAAAGCAGGATACCCTCTTTTTCACCCCGCATCTTGTCAATGAGGAAAGGATCATCCACCCGGCCAACAGGTTTTTCCTTAGTGGTGAGCAACAGCTGGCGGCGATAGAAACCGTTAGACTTGTCATAGAGTGCGTGTAAGCTGCCATTCCCGAAGCAGGCAAACCGAACATACAGCGTACCCTGCACACTCTGCTGTCCTTTGCGCTCAATGTCGATTTTATCTTCCAGTGTAACAAGGGTCTTGATGTTGTTGGTCTGCGGCAGGGCCTCGGTTTTCATATCGTCATCTACCAGAAGAAGCTTATACTCCAAGTCTGCACGGGCAAAGCGGTTGGTTTCTACCTTTTGCAGACTGCCTGTGTACATACTGTTGCCGAACAATTCTCGAAGAATCAGCCCGATTCTGGATTTTCCCTCACCGCCCTTGCCGACCATCAGCAGCATTTTCTGCGCTTTGGTAACAGGCAGCAGGCAATAGCCAATGTATTCTTGTAAGGCCGGAATATCTTCTTCGTATAGCAGTTCGTTCAAGAATTGCAGCCAGCGTGTCGGTGCTGGTGCTTCTGGCACATAGGAGATGGGCAGTCGGTTCATGCAGTATTCTTTTTCAGGGGTAAAGTGACCGTCCACAAAGTATGTGCCGTTTCGGACATGGATGCGGTCTGTCTGAATCTCCGGCGACTCGGATGCACAGGCCAGTTTGATAGCCTGCACGATGTGTTCAATGCGCCGCGCTACGCTGGTGGTGGCATAATAGCGAATCTGCTCATAGATTTCCTTCTTCAGTGGAGCTTCATCCTCCACCATGCCATCCACCGTGAACAGCCTGCCTTGAAAGCAGCGCATGGGGTGCAGGCTCAAAAAGTAATCTGCGAATAATGGTTCAATAATTTTTCCGTTATCACCCACCCAGTTCCGAGCAGGTGTGTTATGCTGCTTCTTCGGTTTCTTTGCATCGTTCGATTGCTTCTCCAAGGGCGGTCACTTCCTTTCCGTTGAGTAATTGTTGCTTTTCATTTGGACTTCCCTGCAAAAGAATATCCAGTAGATATTGCACACGGTCTGCATAGTGCAGACTTGCTACAAAACAAGGATGCAGGGATGCTTCTGGATTTTTGGGTGCATAGGCCATGCGCCAATTTGCTAGCAGAGAACGATAGCCACACAGGATTTTGTAGAATTGCTCTTTCGGACTTAGCGGTTTTTCCACCGGCTTGCAGGGAAGTGGTTGAAAGTTATCTGTTGTAGAAAGTCCAAAATCTGCAGCCAGCTTTTCAGCCGCTTGTAGCAGGGACAGTTGAAACAGTTTTGCGGTGAAGTCTATCACATCACCATCCGCTCCACAGCCAAAGCAGTGAAACCGAGAGTCCACTTTCATGCTGGGATTACGGTCTGCATGGAATGGACAGCAAATCATGCTGCTGCGGTTTGGACGAAAACCATAGGCTTCTGCGGCTTGTCGGGCGGTAATATTCAGCTTTACGACTTCAAATAAATTGTTGTTCTTGAAGATTTTCCTCCTTTACAGTTCCATGCCATGACTGCGCTTCTTCGGTTTGGTGCATGTCTGCTCACGCTGATTGATTTCTTCCTGCCTCTGATGCAGCTTTTGTAGAACAGACGGACGAGTATTTTCTTTAATTTGCTCGATGGCAGGCTTTTTGATTTCCGGCTTTATAAGGACAGTTGTCAATCTTGCGGTAATCCTGTTTACTGCTGCAATAATATTTTTCCGCAGCGTTGTGATTTGATATGTGGTGTAGTCCAATGTTTCCTTGCTTGCCGTTCGCCCCGGCTCTTTCAGCCAGTCCAAATATATATCGACCTGTTCTGTGCTTGCTTTCAAAGCATCGTTCACAGCGTTTTCTGAAACAACAGCCACAGCTTTGTCGTAGGCAACCGCAGAAATCTCATCCAACAAGTTCTCGGTATCTTCAATCTTCTGAGAAAGTTCACTTAACTGTTTTTCCTGCTTTTGAATTTTTTTATCGTTGCTCAGAAGTGTCAGGGACTGATAGGTTGTACGGCGAACCTGCTGATGCTGTGCTTTCTCATTCTCTTGTTTCAAATTTTCAAGCTGAGCGGTCTGTTTCTGTACGGCTTTTTCCTGTTGAGCAAGTTGTTCTTTTTGCTTTGCCATGATATAGTCCCGCTTTTCCAGATAAGCCCGTCCGCCGTATTCCGGCACTTCGTCCAGTTCCAAGCCGTGGCGTTTGGCAATCTCGAATAGCATCGTGCGGCAGGCTGCATCAAATGTGATCTTACGATTGTTGTAGCGACCAAGGGGCTTGTCCGGCTTTGGTAGTTCAAAGCCAAGTGCTTCCAACGCCTTTTCTTGCTGGGGTGCGGTTTCGCCGTATTTGTTCTCGCAATCGAACACATGCCGTTCGTGGATGTGCGGCGTTCCCTCATCCAGATGTAACGCCCAATCCAGAATGTGAACGTGCTTGCCAAAGCGCTCGTGGAACTCATCCATAAATTCTGTGGCGATTTGAAAAAGTTCTTTCGGGGAAGCGTGGCTTTCCAATGTTCCAAGCTGATAGATGCTTTCTTCGGGGCAGGTTTTCTTGCTGGTAAGCAAATCTTCGGTGGAGCGGTTTCGCTCGGTGTGCCGGATTTTGGCGTTGCGCTCATTCTGTCTTTCGGTGAAGTTGGTGTAATGGAGTTTGTAGTAGAGCTTTTCGACTTCTTCAAAAGTGTCGGCCAGACTTTCCTCACTCTTGGGCTGCAGAGCAGAGCGGATGCCGTTGTAGCAATCCCAATAGATGTTTTGCTGGACACGTTCCGGGTCGATATGCTCGCTGTTGGCAATTTCAAAACTGCGGTCATTGTGCTTTGGGTTATAAGTGCCGTGCTTTCCGGCGCGGCCATTGTGTCGGGTCAGTTTCAGCGACCATCTCTCCTTTCTGGGGTTACGCAGAGAGCGCCGTGCGCGGGGTAGGGGCAACGCGGTGCAGCGGAGCTGCAAATCTGCCGCCTGCTATGCGCCAGATAATACCCAGTAGGATATGACGCACAGCATCACATCCACTGGGCAAGGCTGCCGCCCTTGACCCGCGCAAAGATCTGCGATCTCTGCACTCTTGCGCCGAACAACCTGACAGACAAGACTTTGCGAAGTCCTCTCTGCCAGCTTGCCCGGTTCTTCTTCGGTGTCGGTCTGCCTGCAAGCGGTTCCTGCCCGATCTCCTCCGGTGTATGGCTTCTTCTTGGTGCGCTCATATCATGGCGGCACTTCTCCGAAAAAGCATAGTGGCTTGCAGCCGATCATGTGGCTTTCAAGGTGCACTGTGATTTTGTAAGAAGTTGTGGACTTTCCAAAATGCAAAGGGGTTCGTTTCTGAAAGTAGTCCCTACACCCTATACAAACTTAAAGGGGTATTTTTAAACCGGGCCTTTTGAAAATTCAAAGAAAATTCATTTTTCCAACGTTCCCCTCTACCTATAACAATCTAAAATGGGTGTTTGGCAACCTGATTTTCAAATTTTGTTGAACTGCCTAATTTTAGAATATAGATTTTGTTCATTATCCACTTATAGAACTAGCGGAAAGCCGTTTTACAAAAGATTTTGAAAGCCTCTACACTAATAGGAATCCGCAGGACCGTTTTGGAATACAGTTTTGAAAATTTCACAATTTTAGACAAAAAGAAAAACGGCAAAGCGGATAAAATCCACTTTACCGTTTTAGAAGATATTCTATTACGCTGCGATTGCGTTGGCGTTGACCTGTTCAATGGTCTTGCGAATACCAAGCCATACACTCAAATCTGTAAAGACCTCTACGATGCTTCCCTGATCTGTAAAAGGCGGCTCCTGCAAAACGGAGAGGTCTTTCATCATGCCATTATGTACGATGTACTCGACAATCTGGTTGACAAAGTAAATCTGTCGGCTGTCGAGGTTAGCACCATCCAGATATTGCGAAAATGCAGCTTTCGCCGCAGCCATATCAAGACCAACGATTTCCCGCACGAATTCTCCCAAAGGCTTTGTGCCATATTCGGCTTCATAGTCCTCTTTTGTGCCAACCTCACTCCAAAGAATTTTTTCGAGTTCTTTGACATCTTCGGCAGTGAGCGGGATGTTGCCTTTCAGTTTGGCAATGGCTGCATTATCCTGATGCTGCCGTACATAGTACTCAGCTTTTGCCTTGTAATTTTTCAGATCATCGTTTTCCAGCTCGGCCTCCTTCCATTCTGTCGAAAGAATTTCGTCCGAGAAATCTGTGGTGTACCGTACACGCTCGATGGGAATGTACTTGATCAGGTCACGCAACTCTTTTCGGATGTGCTCAAACTCGTTCACATCGGCAGTTTTGATATAGTCGGTCTGGATAATTTTTTCAAGCAACGCACGTTTCTGATCGATCTCTGGAATATTGGACACGCTCGCAACCGCTTTCGCTTTTTTCAGCAGCTCGTTGCGGCCATGAGTGTACGGCTTCCCAGCAAGGTGTGCCAATTCGATGCCATACAGCAATGCATCAAAACGAAGTGCTTTCGGGTCATCCGGCTCCGGTTCAATCAAGGGCGCAAGTTCCTCCCGGGCAATCAAGGTGTCTGCATACGTTAGAGCATTGTAACTGTTTTTATCCGCATACAACTCGACATACTTCAAATGCTGTTTGACTGCAAAGTTGTCACGATTCAGCTTTTGCACCTGACTGACCATGTGCTCCACCAGTGAAGTACGGAACGCTTTCAGTTCTTCCGTTTGGAACTGCATATTCTGCAATTTATACGCAATTTCAAACTGCAGGCCGAAAATCGCGCCCTGAACGGCAATCATATTCGGGGTGGCATTTCCTTTGTTCATGCGGAAAAATTCAAAATTTCCGCAGAAGTCAAAAATGTAAAACTTATTCTTGTCCTCACCATCCAGAAGTCCCGGACACAGGCGTGTACCGCGTCCGATCATCTGCCAGAACTTTGCCTTGCTTAGAACCTTTTTGAAAAAGACCAGATTCAGAACCTCCGGCACATCGATGCCAGTGTCCAGCATATCCACCGAAATGGCAATCTGCGGCAACTTCTTCGGGTCTGAGAATTCGTCAATGGCACTCTGCGCATAATTGAGCCGATTGTCGATCACCATGGCGTAGCCGTTCAGGTGAGGATATTCCTGATTGAACACTTTGAGGATTTCCTCTGCATGATCGTGGCTCTTGGCAAAAATAATCGTCTTGCCGATCTTACTGCCGTAGTCGATTTTCAAGGCGTTCTGCATCACGACATTCAGGACCTGCCGGATGGTGTCCTTGTTGAACAGCCAACTGTTCAGAGCAGATGCATCAATGCTGGCCGGCAGGTTGCCGTTTTCATCCTCAAAGGTGTTTTCGTAGGCTTCCCGTTCTTCGTCCGAAAGTTCATCGTAGGTGATGCCGTTCTTCATAAACTTTACTTCGCTCTCCACCGAGAGGAAATCAACCAGAAAGCCATCCTTGACGGCCTGCGCCAGCTCATAACCATAGGTGGGCACGCCGTTTTCGAGGTCAAAGATCTCGTAGGTGTTTTTGTCGATCTCATCCTTGGGTGTGGCGGTCAGGCCAACCAGCGGTGCATCAAAATAGTGGAAGATGTCGCGGTATTTATTGTAGATGGAACGGTGTGCTTCATCGCAGATGATCATATCAAAATGGCCACAGGTGAACAGCTTGCCCTCTGCATCGTGAACGGAATCAATGCAGTTCATCATGGTCTGATAGGTCGAGAACACGCAGTGTGCCGTAAAGTTGTCTTTGTCCTCGCAGAGGTTCGTCACGGAAAGCTCCGGCAGGAGGTTGACAAAGCTGCGCTTTGCCTGGGTCACAAGACTGTTGCGGTCAGCCAGAAACAGCACGTTTTTGACCCAGCCATGCTGCAATAATACATCCACCAGTGCAATGACGGTACGAGTCTTGCCGGAGCCGGTTGCCATAACAAGCAGAGCCTTGCGGCGGTTCTTGCGGCCAAAGCTATCACAAACCGCCTTGATGGCACCTTCCTGATAGTACCGTCCGGCAATGTTTTTGTTTACATCCACATTGGCAAGGCTGGTGCGCATTGCTTGCAGATTGAACCATTTTTCAAGGTCGCGCTTGGAGTAAATGGAAGCGACCTTGCGCTCGGGATAGATATTGTCCACAATGCGGGTGTCGAAACCGTTGGTCAGGAATACCACCGGGCGACGGCCAAACTGCTTTTCGAGAATATCTGCGTACAGCTTTGCCTGCTGGCGGCCTACTGCAACATCCTTACAGGTGCGCTTTGCTTCGATCACAGCCAGCGCACGGCCATCATCGCCGTACAGGACATAATCTGCATAGCCGATGCCGCTCTTGTTGGGCATCCCGGGCAGAGGGACCTCGTTGACCCAATTTTTACCCTCGACCCACCCGGCATCGGTGAGCATGGAGTCAATATACAGTTTTCGGGTCTTGTACTCCGAAAGTTCCAGCGGCTTGGGTACATAGGTGGGCTGCTGCGTTTCGCGGCGGGCGGTCAGCTGCGCCTTGAGCTCAGCGTTTTCTTTGATGAGTGCATCCAAGTCCACATCTGGCAGGGCGGGCTGTGCAACGGGTGCAGCAGGCTGTTGTGTGAGCAGGGAAGTGTCAAATTTCTTTTCCTGATAGCTTGTTCCATAGCAGTACGCTACGAAATCAAGGAACAGAAACAGGTTTTCGAGGCAAAGTTCCGCCTGTTCCCGGCTGATGCTGCGGCTTCCATGGGCGGCATCATTGCCGCGCTTGCGGATAAAATCCATCCGCCGCCACAAATCATCGTCCACAATGTCGTGAAACTCTTCTGTGCTCATCAGGCTGATGAGCTTATCATCCCACGGCTTGACGAGAGAGCTGTCCACCGAATACATCCATTTGACTGCAAATTCCATGGCACGGCGGCAGTCCAGCACAGCGGTGGCCGCATCAATGGGCAGAATCCTCTCCGCAGCGATCGCGGCATCCGCAAAGCCGGAAAACTGCGGGTCATCTTTCAGAAAGTCAAAGTTGGTCATGGTGGAGGCTCCTTCCATGTACGTTACTGACAATACTTTATCAATTCCGGGAAATGGTCACGAATGACCCAACGTTTAAACGCAGCAAAAGGTTTATTCCATTTCAAACTCATACTGATTAAACATTCGGCATCAATTTTATCTTCTCCGTCTGCCTCTTGATATTCCCGGAGACTTTTTTGAAATTTATCCAGCTCATCTGCTACATCGCCACGAAGCATTTTTGCCTCTGCAATTTTTTGTGGTGTTGAGCCGTAATAAATTTCTTTCAAAAGCGCAACCGTATGCTGCGTTTTTGTATCATCATTCAGTGCAGTAAATGTCAACTCACTTGGTTCATACACACCGCCGTATCGACGAAATGCGATTTTTTCATCAATGGCCACCTTGGTACAATCCAAAATGGGAACAAATCGATCATTTTTGATATTGTTGCAGTGTGTGCAAGCCAGAAAAATATTGTTCCAGTCAAATTTTAAATCTATGTCATCATGATGCGGCACCAGATGCTCGATTTGAATGGATTTCAATCCTTTTTGCTCACAGAGATAGCACTTATGTGCAAACATTTCTTGAAGAGCATCATTCACTTCAGGAGTATTGTAAGTTCCCGATGGCTTGACTTTTTCGCTTTTTAAGGATGCAATGGCAGCTTGTGCTTTTGGAGTGTCCTTTCGTTCGATTTTAACCATCAGGAAACCTTCTTTCCCTCGATTTTTTCAAGAACTTCTTTTGCGTCTTTCAGCTCGATGCGAAGAGCTGCACGTTCCGCACGTTGTTCATCAGAAAGATCGGTTCGGCCATAAAGTTCTTCATAACGCTGTGCTTTTTTCTGCGTTTCGTCCGAATACGCTTCTGCGTCCAAATATCCTTCTGCAATATTATCCACAGAATAAGAGGAAAAGTCTGTGAACTGCACTTGTTTTTCTAAATCATAGATGCAGGCATTGCTAATAGAATTAAGAATATATGCCGAATGTGTTGTGACAACAAACTGGATTCGCGGGAAAAATTCTGTCAAGAACGGAAAAATTTTACGTTGAAGTTCCACATGAAGGTGAGTTTCCAGCTCATCAATTAGCACAACACCCTCTACATCGTACTGGCTCAACTCACCTTTCAATAACCAGTTGCGATCCATACGGAGGATAAGGTCAGCAACAATCCCAATAATGGCAGAATAGCCATCGGAAAGTTCATCTAGGCTGTAAGGATTACGTCCATTTTGTTCGATAAGAAAGTTATAATTTCTATAATCATAAATTAGTTTGATGGAATCATCGTCTAAAAGCACTTTCAGCGCATTCTCAAAGCGTTCAAACCATGCGGCGATTTTTTCTTCAACATTCAAATCATCTTCGTTTTTAGCATAGGCTTGTTGAGTTTTTAGATGAACCATATATTTCAAAAGGATTCGAGAAGGTTCGTCTGTAACTCTATAATAATTTTCAAGCTTTACATCTTGCGCACCGATGACACGTTGTATAACAGACTCCCGATCCGCAGAAAAATATGCGGTAATAAAATTTCCCTGTGCATAAATTGTATCAATCGCATCTTCGTTTTTGAATGCGAGAACTAAGCCGCTATTATATCTTTGAATACGTTGTAAATCTTTTCTGACTTCTTCCGTAGCCTTATATTTTTCATTTTCGGTACTTGCATTTTTTACTTTTAAAATATCAGCCTCATACCATTCTTGATATTGTCCGGTTAAATCATTTAGCTTTCCATCATTGATTGCCTGCAAATAGCTTTTCATAGCTCGTAGCACAGAAGTCTTACCAGAACCGTTTTTACCAGTTAAGATAAGGTGCTGCCGCTTTTCAGAATTCAACTTGATCGTAATGTTTTCCAGGTGGCGAACCTCATTGATTTGGACTTCTGTGATAAAGTGTTCCATATCTTTACCTCACTGTCTTTGTAATGGAGTAGCATTTTTGAAAATCTTCCATGCAGAAGCGCACAGTTCTGCACCGAAAAGTTCTTCTGCCAATTGCTTCTGGTATTCGGGTTTCAACTTTCTGATGGAATCCAGTGCTTTTATAACATCATACTTCGCATTTGCATAGTCTTTTTGCTCTTCGTGGGTCATACTGGCTGCTCCTTTCAGTGAAAATCAGTGGTTTGAGTTTATTATACCTCTTTTATAAAGCGTTGCACAGTGCTTTTGGAAAAGAATTCTATATCAAAAGGCTTATGGGCTACGGCACTCCCTACGAACAATTTTGATTTGTCGACCTCGGCTGCAAAGGCGGCAAACTGGTTTTGGAGGGAAAGAGGGGGACAGAGATATTCAAATTGCATAAACGGCTTTTGGGTTATCTTTTTCAAATCACCGGCATCTTGAAATTTCGTAAAATCGACATGCGCCATTAACTCAATCAAGAAAGTCAGATTATACTGGCTAAAATCGCAGGAACTCATGTACATAGCGTTATCTGTAACCCAGAGTGGCCCTTTTACTAAATGGACATTACCACTTTGGAACCCAACCCGCCCAACAACGATGGTATCAGCATCAAAAAGGCTTTCATCAGTGTACCAAGATATACCATTTCCACCGTATGCCGGAATGCCGCCGTTCAATCGTTTGCTTTCTGGCACAGCCTTGCCATTAGACAATTTGAAAAAAGATTCTCCTTTTTTCAGTGGATAGTCCTTGCTGTTGGTATATGGATCGCCAAACATCTCGACAAATCGAGCTTTGATAAGTTCATCTAGCTTGGCAAGTTGCTGCTGACGGGAGTACAGAACGGACGTGGTTTGTTTCATTGTTTTGAGAATTTTAGACTGTGTATCTCTATCTGGAAGTGGAATATCCATCGAAAGAAAATCGGCATCGGACATATGCCCACGGCGATTTACGGTGCCTGTAAGTTTGGAACGATAAAATTCAATACTTTTCGGTGAACGCAATACCATTTCGAGATATTTAGGAATAACGAGTCCATCATTTATATCCCATACACCGTATGCAGGGCTAACAATCCCGTTGTCCACAATGTCTTGGATGCCAAAATTTCCCTCATCGATATGAATCCCCTGCACAAGTTTTCCACGAGGGATAATTTTATAGTCCGATGTATCAGCAGATGCAATTCTTTTTTTGAATTTTTCGCTTTGCATTATGATGCCATCTTGTTTGGTAATTGACAAAACAGGATAACTATGTTCGCCGCATCTGGCAACTTTAGTCTTTTTAATCAGAAGTCCCAGCTTAACTGTTTCCATCAGGTCTTTCTCCCACAAATTAGAAGTTGCCTTTTCAGGCAATAAACTTCTGGTGGGAGGTCTTGACGTTGTTCTGATTCACGATTGCATACTGCATGGTGGTGCCGATCTGCGAATGACCGAGAATTTTCTGCACCTGTTCAATGGGCATTCCCTTGTCGATGGCACGGGTTGCCATAGTGCGGCGGAATTTATGCGGGTGGATCTTGTCCAGATTCAGCTCGCGGCCCAACTCTCGCAGACGGATCTCCACGCCGCTGATCTTCAAGCGGTCAAACGGGGTATCCAGCGTCACGAACAGCGCCGGGTTTGCATCGGTGCGGGAGCGCAGATAGTCCTGTAAATGCAGCTTTGCCTTGGCATCAAAATAAACCCGGCGCTCCTTGTCGCCTTTGCCGAACACTACACACTCGCGGGCTTCAAAGTCGATTTCTGAAATATTCAGATTCACCAGCTCTCCCACACGAATGCCGGTGGAATACAGCAGGTCGATCATGGCAAGATCGCGCACACACTTGCAGTTATCCCGCAGGCGTTCAATAGCTTCGTCCGAGATGGTTTCCTTCACGGGCTGTTTGGTCTTGATTTTATGGATGCGGCGCATGGGGCTTTTGAGGATGTAGTCCTCTTCTTCCAGCCACGAGAAAAAGCTGGAAATATTCCGGCGCACATTGTCGATGGTCACTTTGCCGCAGTTGTTGATCTTCTGATATTCCACCAGATACCGCCGGATTTCTTCGGTGGTCATCTTGCGCAGGGGCGTGTCCACGGTTTGCAGCAGCCGCTCCACGGTAACGCGGTAATACTGGATGGTGCGCTCAGAGCAGCCCTCGATTTTCTTGGCATCAAGGAACAGCTTCAGATATTCCTCGTTGGAAATCTGCTCTTTCTGCGCTTCGGATTCGGAAAACGTCTGCAACAGCACCTCTTGCAGCTTTTTCATCTGCGCAACATTCAGGTACTCTGCCATCTCGTTGATGATCTTCACGATTTTGTCTTCCATATTGGCGCACTCCTTTTCTGGTGTACCAACATCCTGCTCCGGCAAAGTGCCTGTTGTTGCTTATTATCAGCCAAAATACTGTTGCATCAGGCTGTCAAAGAGTAATTGTGTCTGGTCAAGGGCTTTCTGCACTTCAACTTTTGATTTGTCGACCTCGGCTGCAAAGGCATAATATTCTTTTTGAACAGACAGCGGCGGAAGAATTATCATAAAGTTAGAAACGATTGGAACATTAAGATTCGGCATAGTTTGTCCAACAGCCATATCTTCAATTGTTTTCTTGAAAGTAGGAAAGGATATTATTTTTTGGATGTAGTCTGCTGTTACCACACCAGTTGGCCGTAGCAAAAGGCTTCCTGTTCCACAAAGTAATCCTTCTCTGTCTACAACAGCACAACGCCCCATTTCGCCTCGTCGGCCTAAGACAATATCGTCTTTCTTCAAGTGATACGAGACCAACTCAGAATATTTTTCATCGGTCAAAGTCAAATCGTTATCCACAATAATTTTTCCGTCGATGATATGAGACGGATTTACCAGTGGATGCCCACCTGTTACATAGTCTTCTTTATGCAGCAAGGAACCGAACGGCCCTATCTTTATGTCGGCTAATTCAGAGAGTTTTACTTTTTTCCAATGCAACGGATTGTTTACAGGGTCGCCAAACATCTCGACAAATCGAGCTTTGATAAGCTCGTCCAGCTTGGTGAGCTGCTCTTGGCGCTGTTGAATCATGTCGGTGAGTAAATTCAGCTTTGTCACAATGCTTTTCTGCTCAATTATGGACGGTATAGGTATTTCAATTTTTAGAAGATTGGCTTTTGTCAAACTGGGGATAGTCACCGTTGTGTTCAATTTCTCGAAATCGAAATAGCGGCAAAAGTAAAAAAGGTACTTTGGAAGGAGGACTTCTTTTCTGGCAACAAGCCCAAATGCAGTATCCACATTCCAAAATGGCTCTGTGACAAAAATAGGGTTATTGATACTGCCTTTTCTTCCAATAACCACTGTCTCAGCAGGGCAGATATATTCATCGGCTCGCCCCATCACACCGCCACTACCATAAATGGGATATTTTCCGTCTGGATTTTCAACGGATTTTTGATTTTTTCCATTGTAAATCTCCAGAATATCAATGAATTTTTTTGTTTCCATGTTTCTCCCACAAATTAGAATTGTTTCATTTCAAAAGTTCTTCCAAAGCGTCCATCTCTGCGTCAATCTTCTTCTGCAAATCACGCAGCTGTGCCATAATTTCCTGTGTGGAAGGATACTCCACCGGCACATACTCGGTCTTTTTATACTTGTTGATGGACAAATCATAGTCGTTGCCCGCAATCTCGTCTTTCGGCACAAAGAAGCTCTGTTCCGTGCGCTCACGGGTGGCTTCAGCCTCCCGGTTGTGGAAGCGAGCGATAATATCGGGGATGTCGTTTTCCGTGGTTGGACTGCGCTTATCATCCAGAGAGAAGCCGTCGGCCTTCATATCATAGAACCAAACATTATCCGTACCGCCGTGGCCGGTCTTGGTGAAAATCAGGATAGCGGTAGAAACGCCCGCATAGGGCTTGAACACGCCGGAGGGCATGGAAATTACGGCTTCCAGACGGTTGTTCTCGATGATCTCCTTGCGAATCGCCTTGTGTGCAGTGGAAGAGCCGAACAGAACTCCATCCGGGACGATGCAGGCACAGCGTCCGCCGACCTTCAGCATTCGCAGGAACAGGGCGAGGAACAGCAGCTCAGTCTTTTTGGTCTTGCAGAGCTTGAGCAGGTCGGTGGAAACAATGTCGTAGTCCAGACTGCCCTTGAATGGGGGATTTGCCAGAATCAGGCTGTATTTGTCCTTGTCGGGGTTCTGGTCGCTCAGGCTGTCGCGGTACTCGATGAACGGGTTGTCCACGCCATGGGTCATCATGTTCATAGCACCGATGCGCAGCATGGTGCGGTCCATATCGAAGCCGTGGAACATGTGGTTCATGTAGTGGTCTTTGTTTTTGCGGTCAAAAAACACTTCCTGCTTGCGATTTTCACGCAGATATTCGCCAGCGGCCACAAGGAAGCCAGCCGTGCCGCAGGCCGGGTCGCAAATCACATCATCAGCGCGGGGCTGCATCAGGTCAACCATCATGCGGATGATGTGGCGCGGCGTGCGGAACTGACCGTTGACACCCGCCGTTGCCAGCTTGGAAAGCAGGTATTCGTAGATATCGCCGCGAATGTCAGTGTTGGAAAGCTGCGCCGCCTGCTCATACATTCCGTCCATGGCGGTCACGATTTTATCCAGCATCAGCGGCGTGGGCACTTTGAAAATGGCATCGCCCATGTACTTGGCGTAGGCACTGTCCTTGTCGCCGTGCAGATTCTTGATGAAGGGGAACACCATCTCCTGCATGGTGGAGTACATTTTGCCTGCCGGGAAATCGTGGAAAACGCTCCATTTGAGCTGTGTACCGTCCACAGTACGCTCCCCGACCTGCACCTCGCCCGCAAAGATGCTCTTGTAGGGCAGACCCAGCATAGCGGCTTCTTTGGCGTGGGTGTTGTCGCTTTCATCGAGGTCGTGAATGAACATCAGATAGGTCATCTGCTCGATCACATCCAAGGGATTCGTCAGGCCGCCCGTCCAGAAAATTTCCCACAGGCTGTCAATTTTGCTTTTCAGTTCTCCGGTTACCATGTATGTTCCTCCTGCGTGTCGAGAAAATAAGCCCGACAAACAATAATTTGTTATACTGTTATTATACCGTTTCTTCGGGATCGGTTCAATCTGCAAAAGGGGGAAGCCCGGAGTTTTCTACATTGTATGAATTTGATGTTGAAAATTCGATGTTTCGTCCTATTGACGGTTTTGTGCAGAGCAGCTATAATATAATTGAAATTATCATAATTCAAATTATATTAAGCGAGAGGTACACGGTATGGACTTCATCGGCAGAACATCCGAACTGGCAACGCTGAATGCGGAGCTAGAGCACGGCAGCGGCTTTGTGGTGATTTACGGCAGGCGGCGTGTTGGAAAAACGACGCTGATCAAAGAGTTTATCAAAGATAAACGCGCGTTCTACTTTTTGGCAACCACAGAAAGTGAAGCCCAGAGCATGAAGCGGTTTGCCGGAGTGCTTTCCCGCACTACTAAGAACCCCATGCTCAGCAAGGTCACATTCACCGACTGGCTGGATTTATTCCAAGTGGTAGCAGATGACCACCCGGACGAGAAAAAGGTGCTTGTCATTGATGAATTTCCGTATCTGGTCAAGACGAACCCGGATTTCCCGTCCATCTTGCAAAACGCATGGGATGAAGTGCTGAAAGACCATAACGTGATGCTGGTTCTCTGCGGTTCCCTCATCAGCATGATGAAAAAACACGCTCTGGCATACGACAGCCCGCTCTATGGCCGTAGAACGGCACAGATTCGGCTGATGCCGCTGCAATTTACGGATGTGTATGCGGCGCAGAACCTGTCGTTTGAGCAGGCTGTGGAGCAGTATGCCATCACGGGCGGCGTACCGAAATATATGGAGTTTTTCCAGACGGACGAGCCGCTGGTGGAGCAGATTCGGCGTGTGGTACTGTCGAAAAATGGCTTTTTGTATGAAGAACCGGATTTCTTGCTCAACGAGGAAGTGCAGACGCCTATCAACTATTTCTCCGTGCTAAAAGCGATTTCGGACGGCAACCACAAGCTGAGCAAGATCGGTATGACGATGGAGCAGGACACGTCAGCTATTACGCCGTACCTGAAAACACTGATCGACCTTGGTTTTGTTATCAAGAACGTTCCCATCACCGAAAAGAATCCAGAGCGTTCCCGGAAAAGCCTGTACTATGTTTCGGACAACTTCATCCGCTTCTGGTTCCGCTATGTGTACCCGTTCAAGGGAGAGTTGGAACTGGATAACCAACAGATCGTGCTGGACGAGATGGGCAAAGACTTCAAGCAAAAATTTGTGGCTTTCGCTTATGAGAGCATCTGCCGGAATATCTTTGCGGAACTGTGCCGAAAGGGGCAGATCGAATTTGCGCCCTCACGCATTGGCTCTTACTGGCGAAATGATAATGAGGGCGATACGGAGATCGACGTTGCTGCGGTGGATAATCAGCATAAGCGGCTGTTCCTCGGTGAGTGCAAGTACCATGCGAAACCTGTGGATGTGGCGGTCTACTCTGCTTTGCAGGAAAAGGGGCAGTCCAAAGAACTTACAACGGCGTTTAAGGGCTACGAAATTGTGTACGGGCTGTTCTCCAAGAGCGGCTTTACAGATCGACTGGTGGAAATGGCAGCGGAGAATTCCAACCTGATTCTGATTCAGGAAGATGCAGTTTACAAGAAATAATATAATCCGAATTATCATAAGTTTAATTATATTATTGCGGGATTTTCTGTGCGCTATGTTTAGCGACCTTGGACTAAGATGTAGCATCCTTTGCGCAAGGTTTAGCAACCATACCTCAAAAAAGTAGCAACCCCTGAAAAAGTTTGGCAGGTGTTCATATCTCATGGGGTACGGAAAGTGTGGAAAGTGCGGAAACTTGCCATATAAAAAAGCAGAAACTTCTTTCCCCAAATGGCAACCTTTATGCTAAAAGAGTCAACTTCATCTCAAAAACTGGCAACCTCCATGCTAAAAGTGGCAAGTGACATATACAAAATGCCATTATACAGAACTGCCCACTCCCCTGAGAACTCCTCAGACGAGTGGGCATTATGCTTCCCGTATTTCTGACTTACCCTTGCGGTCACTCAAATCGCCACCAAGTCATGGATCAAAAATCATCATTTTTTATTTGTCCCAGAGTAAGTGCACGGTTTCTGCACTGTTTTTGCACGGTTTCAAGGGATGCAATGGGCACTCTGACTTGCAAAATACGACAAAGGGTGCAGAAATTGCCGGGCAGAAAATCACGATGCTTTGCGCAAAAACGACGTAAACTCGAAACTTCTAAAATCAGAGTGTTCTGCCCGGTGGGCTCTTTTAATCAGAGGGCCAGGGATTCGAGTTCCCTCGAGCGCACCAAAGATAAACCCACGATTGACCGTTGAAAATACGGTGTAAATCGTGGGCTTTTCTGTTTCTATATGCTGAAAATGGGCCGGAAAATGCGACAAAAACGCGACAAATCTGGAAAAATTTTAGGAAACAGGACCTCGCTTGCAGGAGCAAGAACCCGCCAACCATTTTTGATGTGAACTCACAAAAGACCGTTGGGCTATGTAGTGATGATGAAAATTTTGCAGGAGGGCATAAAAAGAGCGCTGCCACCCTGAAACACAAGATGGAGCGATCTGAAATTTTGACTGGCTGAGGAAAGCCAGAGATGAGAACATTTTAGCGGTGCAGAATCGGCACTCATAAATCGCTTGTACACGCTGGATTTGCACAGTTGAAATCGCGCTACATCGACTCTGTGCGGCAAATTTTGCATTGCGGTTTTACGATGATACGTTAATTGAAAAATTGGACGCACCGTGCAGAAACTACACTTATATACAATATGTTGCCATCTATATCGGTTTGGTTAGGGAGTCTCTAACCAATGAAAAGAAAAGCGGTGGTCGTTTGGCGTTCGTGTATTTCGTCCAGACCGGACAAGCTCAATGAAGCCAGCATCTACAAGCTCTTTGATGTACTTGCGGGCGGTTCGCTCTTTGATACCAAGAGCTTTCATCTTAAGCGCAGGAAACTGAAAATCGCGGCTTCCAGCTGCTTCATTGGCGGCTAAGATATACAAATATCTCGCTCCAACGCTTAAAGATGTGAATCTCTTATCGAACAGGAGCGTGTTGCCAATCTGGACAAAGCGCCTCTCCCTGCAATCAGAAGATGACGTCAACCATCGCTTCAATGGTTTGGAACTCTGACTTTTGGCCATTTAGACCTCCTTTCCTGATGGGGTGACAGGTGGCTCCGTGGGTGGGACTTCACTTTTGGGAAGTGTCTTCGGAGGGAAATGGGCATTGAGAATTTGCACGTTGGCAGAAATTTCCTCTTTGAGGAGCTGTGCCTTTGCCAGAACCTCCTGTAGGTTCTTGACTTCCCGCGAAACAACGCAATCATGAATCACGTTGCGGACAGCAGCTTCCATGGCCTCGGTGAGCGAACCATAGGTAATACCGTTCATAAGAGAACGACGGCCACCCTTTTTGGTCTGAAGCGTTCCGAGAACATACCCGCCTCTGCTGGGCTTTACAAAATAGTTCTCTACGATATGAATATCGGCATACTGTCAAATCGGAAAATTCCAAACGCAATTGAGTCTGCATTCATTTATCGACACAGAAGATGCCCACCAGCATATGGCAAGAACCATAGGTCGGTGGGCATCGTATTCTTTATGAGGTGCGCTCAATCTTCCAGCCTGCCATAAAACCGGTGATTGATTTATCATTGAGCTTTGTTTTGCCCGTCTGCACATTTTTGCACGGTCCACTTCAATAATAGGCCCTGCATCCTCTCGATGCAGGGCCTCTCTTCATAAATCACTCTTTACAAAGTTCTTCTGCCAAAACATTTCCACCAGCTTCGCCCCTATCCATCCGCAGCCGACGCCCACCAGTACACCGCCGATGATGTCCGTCGGGTAATGGACAAAGAGATATATCCGCGAGAAAGCGATCAGAACGCCCAGCGGCAGTGCAGCCAACGCCCACTGTTTCTTCCCGGCCAGCCAGAGAGCCGTCACCGAGGCGAAGGACGCAGCCGTATGGCCCGAAGGAAAGGAGAAATCGTCCGGGCGAGAGATGAGGAGCTATACGTCCGCCAGAATATCACAGGGGCGGATGCGGGCCACCAGCGGCTTGAGAATGAGGTTGCAAAGAACAGCATCGACGAGGAGTGCCGCCGCCAGCACGCAGCCGACCCGCCGCGTCCTGCGGAAGACCAACAGCACCGCCGTCAGTGCGGCCCAGATGAAGCCGGCGTCTCCCAGATGGGTGAAAAAGAGCATCCCTGCATCCAAAATCTGGGTGCGCAGTCCCTGCAAAACCGTCAGAAGCATCAGTTCAACGTTCATAAAGCGCTCTCTTTCTCGTTTCGTTGTGTACAGGATACCAGAAGTTTATGAATAGGAAATCACAAAAAATTAAACAGTGGTTAAATCAGGCTCACCCGCCAGTAGTTTCCCGATCTTTTCCGTCAGATTTCGGTAATCGAGCGGCTTCAGGAAAATCTCGTCGATCAATCCCTCCTGCTGCATCTGCACGGCATCCTGCTCCACAAAGCCGGTCATCAGAATGGCAGCGAGGTTCGGGTTCTCGCTGCGCATCCGCTGGATGAGGGCAGTACCCTTATACTTGGGCATGGTGCCGTCCACAAGGGCCAGCTGCCAGCGGGTGGGCGACGCCCAAAAGGCGTCGAGGGCCTCTTCCGCATCGGTGAAAACATCCACCGTGTAGCCGCTGCGAGTCAGGCGGCGCTTGAGGTAGCGGGCCACCCGCTCCTCGTCGTCTACCAGCAGGATGGGCTGTTTCCCACTGTTGAGCCGGACGGGCGCACCAGGCGCGGCAGGGCGTTCGGGAGCCACTGCCTGCGCTGTGACGGGCAGGTAGACCAGAAACTCGCTGCCCTCGCCCACCGTGCTGTGGGCCTCAATGAAGCCGCCGTGGCTGATAAGGATGTTCTGCACCACCGAAAGGCCGAGGCCGGTGCCCTCCCCTGCCGCCTTAGTGGTGAAGAAAGCATCAAAGATGTGGGCCAGCGTCTCGGAGGTCATGCCGCAGCCGGTATCCGCCACCCGCACCCGCACAAAGCCGCTGGCGACGGCGGGGTGATAGTTGGCAGGCAGGGCGTCGGCGGAGATCTTCTCCGCCTGCACGGTCAGGGTGCCGCCCTTGCCCTCCATGGCCTGCACAGCGTTGGAGCAGAGGTTGAGCAACACCTGATGCAGCTGGGTGGCGCTGCCGTAGACGGTGGCGTGGATATCCTTATACCCTTTTTCGAGCCGGATGTTGGAGGGCAGGATCATCGAGACCATCTTGGTGTCATCCTGCAAAACGGCTTCCAAATTCACGGGGCCGTAGGCGGTAGAGTCTGTCTCGCGGCGGCTGAAGGGCAGCAGCTGCTCCACGATCTCTTTCGCGCGGGTGCCCGCCTCGTAGATCTCGCTCATGTCATCGTAGTATTCGCTCTCGGGCCCCATCCGCTCCCGGATGAACTCCGAGTAGCCCAGAATGGGCGTGAGCAGGTTGTTGAACTCATGCACGATGCCGCTCGCCAGCGCGCCGATGGTCTGAAGTTTCTGGTAGTGGTACACCTGCTCGCGGCTCTGGTGCAGCTCTTTCAGGGTGTGGTTGATGTCCTTGAGGTAGGCGGCTTCCAGCTTCAAATTCTGCTGGTTTTTGCGCATGGCGTAAAAGCTGATGACGCACACGCCCAGCACAAAAAGGATGGCGGCCACCAGCATACCAAACTGGCCCACATTGCGGTCGATGAGGTTTTTGACGGTGGAGTAGGGCAGCACGGCCGAGACGTACCAGGCCGTGTTGTTGACGTTCATGCGGGAAAATGCCGCGATCTCATCCTCGGGCGGGGCGATGCCATTGGAGTAATCGCGGTAAATGGCCGTGCCCTCCTCCTGGCTGTACTGCCGTGTGAGCAGCTCGTTCAGACCCTTGTACTGAGGCAGAGTGTCCAGCTCCTGGATCTGCCGGAACGGATTGAACGTCAGCAGCTTCGCGTTGGGGTGCATGATGATGGTGCCTTTTTCGTTTTTGACGATGATGTCTCCCGTGTTCTCGATGTTCAGGGGCGCAAGATATTCCTCGTACACCTGTTCGAGGTCGATGACGATCACCACGGTGCCCAACGACTCGCTGCCGTGAATGACGTCGTTCACCAGCATTAGGCCGTAGTGCTGGGGCGAGATGCGGAAGACCGAGCCAATGCCGCTGGTATGGGCGGCGGCACACTCTTTCAGGTGCAGCAGGCTTTCGTCAAAGACTTCCAGGAAAGGATAATCGTTGTACTGGTACATCACGTCGCCGTTTTTGTCCAGCAGGTAAATGCGCTTGACGCCCCGCTTTTGGCTGAGCATATAGGAGACGATGTGTTCCCTCAGGGCGGTGTCACCGCCCGTCTCGTAGTAATTTTCAAACTCGGTGAGGAAGCCCGGCGAGCGGGTCAAAATTTCAATGTCCCGCAGCTGCCCGGAGATATAGAGGGAGAGCGTTTTGGAGACGGCGCGGGCCGTCACCAGCAGGTACTGCTGCTGTTGCTGCACCACCATGTCCGTATAGGCGGTGTAGGTGTTCACCACCGCAAAGGCCAGCACCCCAAGCACCGCCGTCAGCACCAGCCCAATTAGAAAATGGTGCACCCGCTTTGGAATCTGCTTTAATTTCTGCATTCTCGCCCCACCTCTTTCAAGCTTTATTATAGCGCAGCCGCCGGGCAGAGAAAAGCCCGATTATTTCGCGGCGTTTTTTTCTGCTGCCGGGCGCAGCTCTGCCTTGCAGGCCGGGCAGCAGCTGCCCTTGAACAGCGGGTACTTCATATCCAGCTTTTTGCCGCAGTGGGGGCAGCGGTAGCAGCTTTTCTCCAGCAGGTAAGCGCCCAGCAGCAGACACAGGCCGGTGATCCAGCTGCCCGCTGCAACAGCAAAGATGCCCACGAGAACGGCGGCGATACAGACGGGCTTAACATACTGGAGTGGGATACGCACTTTGAATTTCATAACAAAAACCTCCGAAAAAAGAGGAGGG
>OHGS01000338.1_pt1 | contig 25117 bp, 20 predicted proteins | sample 1567831 | NCBI WGS metagenome assembly OHGS01 (sample SAMEA3879596, study PRJEB24766) | human gut metagenome | biome: human-associated habitat; feature: feces | place: USA | collected 1985/1987
ACGCCTCAAAAATTAAGGAAAATCTTGAATTTCATAAAAGTTCAGACGACTTCATACTCAGAAACACATAGTAAACTGTGTGACTGAACAAAAGATTGGAAATATCACCTGAATTGGCAAAGCATTCATTCATGTGAAGTTCATCATCTACTTATCACCCGAACTCTTCCCGACATACTCTACCTAATATATAGGGTAATTTGTAAAATAGCTCGATTCATTCACGTGGTGTACATAGCAAACACAGACGTACAGCCGGCTATTTTCATAAAGTAAGGGTCAAAACAATTCAAAACCATCCTACACGAAGATGTTAGGCTTTTTGAATTGTTTTGACCTACTACTAACTAGTTACTCATATTACACAACTAAACATTCAAAAGCGAGTGATAATTGCAGTTGATTTCGACGGAACAATCGTTGAACATAAATATCCGGCCATCGGCAAGGAAATTCCTTTGGCCACAGTAACGCTTCGCCAACTTATCAAAGATGGGCATAAGCTCATCTTGTGGACAGTTCGCGAAAATGAATTGTTAGACGATGCTGTAAAATGGTGTGAAGAGCGTGGCATTCATTTTTATGCTGTGAATCAGGATATTGATGAGGACGCCAAAGACCATCAGGGTTTACATTGCTTTAGCCGTAAACCTAAAGCTCACATTTTCATTGACGACAGAAATGTAGGCGGACTTCCCGACTGGGGAACAATCTACCAGCTGATTTCAAGAAAAATGACCCTTGAAAATTATCTGAAAAGCCAGTCGCATGAAGAATGCAAGCCTACGAAAAAATCGTGGTGGCCTTTCTAATGTCACTACGCTCATCTACACATCGCGCACAAACAAAGAAATTATTTAGCAATGAAGCTACCCAATGCTCATCAAATGAGAGAGTTGGATGCTTACACCATCCAAAAAAACGAAATATCTTCATTGGAACTGATGGAAATTGCCGCTCGCGAAGTGGCCAATTTCATCTTTACCCATTACGATAACAAAACACGCCCCACTACTATTTTTGCCGGACCTGGCAATAACGGTGGGGATGGGTTGGCTGTGGCCCGCATGATGAGCCACAAAGGTTATCAAAACATTGAGGTTTTTCTTTTCAATACAAACAACACATTAAGCGAAGATTGTCAGGCCAACGCCATCCGGCTGCAAGAAGAATGTCCCGGAGTTAAGTTCACCGAAGTGACCCAACAGTTCGAAGCCCCCAAACTCGAGAAGCATACACTCATTATCGACGCACTGTTTGGCACCGGGCTCAGCAAACCGTTGGGTGGAGGTTTTGCGGCCTTGGTTAAACTGATCAATGCCGCACAAACTGAAGTGCTCAGCATTGATATGCCTTCAGGTTTGATGTGTGAGGACAATACACTGAATTCGCCCTCGGCTATCGTTCGGGCCAGTGTCACTATCACAATCGGCCTTCCCAAACTGGCTCTGCTCCTTACAGATACACAACGCTTCGTCGGAAAATTATATATAGCCGACTTGAATTACGAGCCGGAAAAAGTGAATGAACTGGACATCTGTTACAGCATAACCGAACGTGCAGATGTTAAGGCTATGCTGAAGGAACGTCCTTCGTTCGGACACAAAGGCACATTTGGCAATGCGCTGCTGATTGCCGGAAAATATGGTATGGGCGGAGCAGCTATTTTAGCGGCAAAAGCCTGCCTGCGAATGGGAGTTGGCAAAATAACTGTGCATACTCCGAAACTTAACAACAACATTCTGCAAATAGCTGTACCTGAAGCTGTTTTATACCACGACAATGACGATGCTGTGTTCACAACTCCGGTCAGAAGTCACGATTTTCAGGCTGTAGCTATTGGTCCGGGCATTGGAACGGACAAGCGCACGGCATTAGCCTTTATTGAGCAGGTAAGTCACACTTCTTCGCCTTTACTTATTGATGCTGACGGAATAAACATATTGGGCGACCACAAAGGATGGATTTCACAAGTTCCGGCCAACACCATCTTTACTCCGCATGTCGGCGAAATGCAAAGACTGGGAATTTGCAACCCAGATTCATACAGCACTTTGCTTGAAGCCATGAATATGGCTCGCCGTCATAAGTTCTACATCATTCTTAAAGGACACTACACGGCAATATGCACACCGAAAGGCAAAGTTTACTTTAACTCTACGGGAAATTCGGGCATGGGAACAGCCGGTAGCGGCGATGTGCTGTCGGGCATCATTCTCTCATTATTGGCTCAGAATTATTCTATCGAAAAGGCTTGCCGTTTAGGCGTATATCTGCATGGTATGGCCGGCGATTTGGCGGCTGAAAGCCTGACGGAATATTCATTGACCGCCTCCGACATCATTCGCTTTTTACCCAAAGCTATTCAGAAACTTCAATCTGAAACCTGCATTGAGGTTCTGACAGGAACTTTTGCCATTGGCCAAAAACAGCGTTGGGCTTAAAAGCACAAATACTTTACAACACCTAATAAAGTTTCTACCTATGCACAAAATAATAAGCCGATTCACGTTATGGGCTGCTGCATCTCTGTTGGGAGTTTCTGCTATGGCCCAAACCGAAATCCATAAATACCAGCCAGGTATATCAGAGGCCGGCATAACTTACTTTCTGCCTAAAACGCAACTCCGCGTAGTGGTTACTGCTCAAAAAACTCATCACACGCCGGGTGAATTCTGCGATTATGCCGAACGCTACTTGCGTCTTAAAAACGTGACGCAGACCCCCTATGATGAATGGAAAATCGAAAAAATTGAAATCGTACCTTACGGCGTTGCAGACAAAGACAAAGCATTTACCATTAAGTTGAAGAGCAAAACTTCAGCTCCGTTGGTTGAACTTACCCCCGACGGCAGACTCACAGCTGTCAATGCAAAAGCTAAAGAAAGCGACCCTACCTTGCCTACAACCAAGGTTATTAAGAGCGACAAGAAAACATTAAACGGTGCTGACTTTAAAACGGAAGAGATTCTGTCTGCCGGAAGTACATCGAAAATGGCTGAACTTACAGCCAACGAGATTTACGACATTCGCGAGAATAGAGCACTGCTTACCAAAGGACAGGCCGACTTTATGCCTAAGGATGGCGAACAGTTGCGCTTAATGCTGGCCAATCTTGACCAACAGGAAGAAGGTTTGCTGCAACTTTTCCGAGGAACGGATGTTAAGGAAACGCACATCCTTGCTTTTGATATAACCCCGACTCAGGATGTTGAAAAACTGCCTTTATTCAACTTCTCCAAGTATTTAGGTGTTGTTGATGCCGACGATCCTGCCGGAACCCCCGTATACGTAAGCATCAAGGATTTACAGACACTGCCAGCCGTTACGGCATCGACCGATAACAAGAAGAAAGAGGAACAGGATTTGCGCTACATTATTCCCAGTAGCGTAAAAGTGAACATTTTCTCTGACGAAAAGAAATACTTGAGTGCTTCTGTGCTCATGGCGCAGTTCGGACGCATTGAACATTTAGGCGGCAACCTTTTCAACAAACAATTTTCTACTAGGGTATACTTATCACCCACAACGGGTAATATTACAGATATTGAATTAAACGAACCTGAATAACTGTTGTAACTGCAGACGCAATTACAAACGACAAACAGGTTCTGAAGTACTTTAGTATATATGGAACGTCGGAAAGAAGAAAGTATAGACAAAGTTCTATTACGCTTTTTAAGACAATCACAGCTGGAAACGCCACTTTACGAATATCGGCTCATTCAGTCCTGGGGCGATGTTGCAGGAAAAGCCGTTGAGCGTTACACCAAAGAATTAAAAATTTACAACCAAGTTCTTTATGTGAGTCTGCGCTCTGCCACGATGCGCTCAGAACTGCTTATGAAACGTTCTGATTTAGTTAAGCAACTCAACCAGCACGTGGGCAGCAACATCATTACTGACATTTGCTTTGTCTGAATGAAGTAAACTATGAAGTCGTCTAAACTTTTCTGACGCAGATTTGATCTGGAAATTTATCTCTTCTATGTTTTACTTGCGACTTTAACAAAATCGGTATTGAAAAAAAAAATATCCCCGAATAGCAAGCGATAGGCTCAGCTATTCGGGGATAAATTGAATTTGCAAACTCAATCGGAAACAAATGATGCATGAAGCATATACTACTTCACCTCACCATTTTCGACAACAAAGAGTTTGTAATCGCGCTGCGTTGCAGCAAGCACTTGATCTAAATGTTCACGTCGGGTATCAGTAATAAATATCTGTCCGAACTCATTGCCCGATACATAATTTATGATTTGCTCTACCCTGTTCGAATCAAGTTTGTCAAATATATCATCCAGCAAAAGCAAAGGAACCATTTTCTCTCCTTTGTTTTTCAAAAAAACGTATTGAGCCAACTTCATGGCTATAAAGTAAGTTTTTTGCTGTCCCTGCGAGGCTTCTCTTTTTACAGCAAAACCGTTGAGGGTTAAATCCAATTCGTCCTTATGAACTCCATGCAATGAATAACCAACAATGCGTTCACGCTGTCGCCAGTCACGGAGTTGTGACTGCAAATCGCCTCTTTCGCCATGACTTACGTATGACATGGCCACCTCTTCAGTTACATTGCCGGCCAAACGTCTGTATAAATCAAGGAATATAGGCTGAAATTCTTCAACAAAACGCTTGCGTTCATTATAAATAACTTCACCAGTTTCCGACATCATCGCTTCAATCACATCCATCACAGCTTCGTCCGGTTCGGCTTCTTGCTTTAACAAGGTGTTTCGCTGTTTCAATGCACGCTCGTAGCGAATGAGCGAATCTAAATACACGGCATTATATTGCATGATAACCATGTCCATAAAATGTCTCCGCTCTTCGCTTCCTCCCGTAATAAGCGCTGAATCAGCCGGAGCTATCATGACCAAGGGAATCTTGCCGACATGTTCGGATATGCGCTTCACGTCCTTACCATCAATTTTCAAACGCTTACGAGCCCCTCTTTTCAAAGCACAACATACATGGTGCTGCGAATTCGATTCCGTTTCATAATCAGCCTCTAATATAAAGAAGTCTGATTGATGGTTTATGTTCAAAGCATCCTGAGCTGTTGCAAAACCTCGACAAAAAGACAAGTAATAAATAGCATCAAGCACGTTCGACTTACCCATACCATTTGCCCCCACAAAACAGTTGACATTGGGAGAAAAGTCTAAAACAGAAAGCGGCAAATTTCGATAATTAGTGATGGAGAGACATTTCAGTATCATTATGCTGAAGAGATTGTTTGAAATAATACAAATGAAAGACAGTTGACCTAAGCAATTTCTACTCAAAACCTGCAAGAAGCAAGACCGCAGGAAATTGCATATTAAAATATTGCAACTATTTGAGCAAAATTACATTTTACACGCCATCCCAACAACTCTAAATGCCTAAATATCTGAGATATACAAAAAAAAGTAGGGTTTACTTTATCACTTAACAATAAAATTGTAAATTTGCGGAGCATTTTTTCGATACTAAAAGAAACAAACATATTATGAGCACTCAAAAAAAAGAACAATCTCTTGATGTTAACGAAACTTTGGCGAAGTCTGAAGCATTCGTGATTAAGTACAAAAAGCAAATCATTACGGCACTTGTAGCTGCAGTGATCGGTGTAGGCGGAACATTGGCCTATATTTATGGCTATGCCAAACCTCGCGAAGAAAAAGCTCAAGAACTTCTGGGTGTTGTAATGCAGAAGTATGTAATGACGCAAGACTTTGAGCATGCTTTGAAAGGTGAAGGTAAAACCCTCGGACTGATTGCCATTGCTGACAAGTACAGCTCAACGGATGCAGGAAATATTGCCAAATATGAAGCTGGTATCTGCAACTTCAACTTGGGCAAAACCAAAGAAGCTATCAAATACCTTGAAGACTTCAGCGCACAGGACGACGCTACGGTTTCAGCTCAGGCTCTTTACGCACTTGGAAACTGCTACGCAACCGACAAGCAATTTGACAAGGCTGTTTCAACCTTCAAGAAAGCTGCAGAAGCAACTTCTGTTCCTGCACTCTGTGCTGAATACTTGTTCCAGGCTGGCTTGATTCTTGAAAACCAAAAGAAGAACAATGAAGCTTTGGAAGTTTACCAAAACATCAAAAAGCAATACCCCACTGCACCTATGTGTGCTCAACAAGAACAGAATGGTGTTTTGCTTGATGCCGTTATCGACAAATACATCGAACGCTTGAGCAAGTAATGCTTTAGCAATACATATACATCTACATCTATATTAAATGTGTAAATGCACAAAACTTCACACCAACAAGGGTTCGTTCAGTGCATTTACACATTTATAGGTTATAAGCAGATGCTCTGTATTATATATATGAATTACACCAGCTGCTATTATGACACACTTCCCTATCAGGCTTAATGCCTCTATACAACAAGCTTAACATTAAAATCAAAAAAATCAATCCATGTCATCTTCAAACTATTCTTATACAGAAGACCAAACTTTGCCTATTCCTGATGCGAGCGAAATGCGATTCGGCATCATTGTTACCGAATGGAACAACAACATTACAGACAAATTGCTTGATGGTGCTATTGAAGAGCTGAAAAGCAATGGTGTGGTTGAATCGAATATAACCGTAAAGCGCGTACCCGGAAGCTTTGAATTGGTTTACGCTGCTGCACAATTAGCCAAATTCGGCCATGTTAACGGAATTATCATTCTGGGATGTGTGATTCGTGGCGATACGCCTCACTTCGACTACATCTGCCAGGGAGTAACACAAGGCATCACAGAATTGAATGCAAAAGGTGACATTCCAGTAATCTTCGGATTGCTCACTGTGAACACTTTTGAGCAAGCTGAAGAGCGTTCAGGAGGCCGTTTAGGCAATAAAGGAAAAGAATTTGCACTTACTGCAATAAAAATGGTGGATTATGCTTGGAAGTTACAAAAATAATTCCTATCTTTGCACTGAAAATAAGAAATAAGGGCAAATACCAGAGTGGACAAATGGGGCAGACTGTAAATCTGCTGGCTTTCGCCTTCGGTGGTTCGAATCCATCTTTGCCCACACAACGGCGCAATCTTCGATTCTGAAGATTGCGCCGTTGCGCATTTAATAATGTTCTTCGATTTATTAAAACCTATAGTCTTTTATACAATATTATTCCGAAGCCTACGTTTTTAGTTTTATGGCAAAGATAAAATTTATAATCCGCTATATAGTTCTCGCTACACTGATGCCATTGAGCATCTCCACAACATGGGCACAAAGCCGTACACGTATTTTCGGCATTGTGAAAGACGAGAAAGGCTCGCCGGTTGAACTCGCTACGGTTAGGGTTACAGGGCAAAGTGCCCTCACTTTTACCAACCTTAAAGGTGAGTATTCGCTTTGGTGTAACTCGGCAGACTCTGTACGCGTTGTATACTCCATGATTGGATACGAAACACGCAAACGACTCCTACGTTCACCAGCTGATTCTATACGCATAGACATTATGCTCCCTTTTTATGAAAAAGGCACTTTAGGAACTGCAGAGGTAGTGGGGCAAGGTGTTCAAACAGGAACCGTACAACGCATTTCAAAACCCGACATGAAACTTTCGCCATCGACTACAGGAAATGGCGTGGAGGAAATTATTGCTACTCAAGCTGGTGTTTCGACACACAATGAATTATCTTCACAATACAATGTGCGAGGTGGTTCGTTCGATGAGAATTGCGTTTACTTGAATGGTATCGAAGTATACCGCCCTATGCTTGTTCGCTCCGGACAACAAGAAGGTCTGTCCATTATCAACTCAGACATGGTTGAGAGTATAGGCTTTTCTTCAGGTGGTTTTGAAGCGCGATATGGCGATAAAATGTCATCGGTGTTGGACATCACGTATAAGCATCCCGAACAGTTTGAAGCTACTGCACAAGCCTCGGCCTTAGGTGCCGGTACTTATATAGGTTGGGGTAACAAGAAAGTCAGCCTAATGACGTCTGTGCGTTATAAAACAACCAAATACTTGTTAGGTTCAACCGATACAAACGGAGAATACCAACCGAACTTCCTGGACTATCAGGCTTTCCTGTCATGGCGACCTAATCGCAGATGGTCGTTTGAATTACTCGGTAATATTTCAGACAACCATTACAACTTCAAGCCCGAAGACCGAGAAACCAAATTCGGTACTATCAGTGATGCCAAAAGCTTTAAAGTTTACTTCGATGGAAAAGAAAAGGATAACTTTCGCACGCTATTTGGCGCAGCAACGCTTACACGCCATTTTAATCCGGAAACATTCCTTGCTCTGCAATTTTCATCCTTTGCAACTCGAGAGCAGGAGACCTATGACATTCAAGGTGAATATTGGCTGAATGAAGCTACTTCGCAAGAACAACTGGGAGTAGGCACATACATGGAACATGCTCGCAACAGACTGCGGGCAAGGGTTATGAATTTGGGACTCAGATTCCGTACGAAACTCACCGGTCATACGCTGCAGGCTGGTTTTAACTGGACCAAAGAAACCATACATGAAAATTCAAGAGAATGGGAAATGCGCGATTCTATGGGATACTCACTCCCCCACGATCAGCAGATTCTTAAGCTCATTTACAGCCTTCGGTCCAAAGCTGATGTAAACTCATCGCGTTTCAATATCTACGCTCAAGACGCTTGGCGCATCAAAGGAAATGCCGGATTATTCAACATTACCTATGGTTTGAGATTCAGCTATTGGAACTGGAATAAAGAGGCACTTTTCTCTCCGCGCATTTCTGTAGGTCTGCTTCCTTCATTCTCTGATCATTGGACTTTCAGATTTGCTACTGGTTTCTATTATCAGGCACCTTTCTACAAAGAGTTAAAAGACACCACACTGCATAATGGTATGGCCAAGGTTTCACTCAACAAGAATATCAAATCACAGCGTTCGATACACTTTGTTGCTGGAGCTGACTACACATTCAGATTGGCAAACAGACCATTTAAGTTCACGACGGAAGTTTACTACAAACTTTTGTCCAACCTTATACCTTATACGGTTGACAACGTCAGAGTGATATACTATGGTAAGAATGCCGCCAAAGGCTATGCTGCAGGCATCGACTTTAAACTCTATGGCGAATTTGTTCCGGGTACAGATTCATGGCTAACTTTCTCGCTTATGAGAACCAAGGAAAAGATTGATGGTACATGGATTCCCCGACCTACGGATCAGCTATACAATGTATCGCTATTCTTCACGGACTATTTTCCGGGAACAACCCGCTGGCGCTTGACATTGAAAGCTGCCTTTGCTGATGGCTTACCTTTTGGACCACCCAGATCTGAACGCTCGAAGCAAACATTACGTGCACCAGCCTACAAACGTGTTGACATCGGCATGAGTTATCGTCTGCTCAACAATGAAGACAAACACATACAACGGGGATTTGCAAAAGCTTTCAAGAACATTTGGTTAGGTATTGACTGCTTCAATATTTTAGGCATAGACAATGTAAACTCTTACTACTGGGTAACAGACATCAACGACAATCAGTATGCAGTGCCTAACTACTTAACGGGCAGACAGCTTAACGCTCGCATCAACATTGAATTCTGATAAAGAAGCTAAGTGTGAAAATTCAGATTATGCAACATAATTGTTATTTCTGATTTTCAACACTTAGCTTTTTTTGTGCAACATAATTACAATTTAAAGAAATAAAGAGTTCTAAAAAAATATTGGATTTTTAATGCAAATTCTCGTGTATAAATTTGGTTATATGAAAATATCGTTCTACATTTGCAGCGTTATCCTAAAAACAATCTTTTTACCTTAAGGACTAATACCTATTAAAAACAAAATTGGCGAAACGTTGTGAAATGTTTCGCCATCATTTTTTTTATATACAGATGCAACATTCTTACATACATTTTTTACAACTCCTAAGTTAATCATTGATTTATCCCAGGAATGAAATACGTCAAATGTACTGCCTATGTTGTCTGATAAAAGAAAAGGGATTAGTAGCAAAAAGGTGCGGGGGCTTTGGCATTTAAGTGAAGTAAAACGTTGCTGCTTCGTACGTTTTGAGAATCATCAAGAGATAAAATGTTATATCCCGATTTCATTTTTTTTCGCGTATAAAAAATGCACCGAAATGCCCATAGATAAAGGGCTGAATGCACATTCGGAGGTCTGGAAAACTTTCGAGGTGCGATATTAGGAGACCCAAAAAATTTGGATTTCGGGTTGTGCATGTTGTATCTTTGCCTACAGCGAAGTCAGGCTGCACCTCAGCATAACTTCCGAAAACAAGTTTTCAAGTTCTGCATTCGGTTGGCACTGACATTGCCTACAGCGAAGTCAGGCTGCACCTCAGCATAACTTCCGAAAACAAGTTTTCAAGTTCTGCATTCGGTTGGCACTGACATTGCATTCGCAATAAAGGCAACACTAAAGCATTGATAAGCTGCACATTAGCCTTGAAGGATGAAAAAACAGTATTCCTTATTGTGATTCATTCAGCGTTCTTTGACACGATGTTACAACTGAAAGTAAGGCAGGTGGCCTGTCTGAAATCCGGTATGCGTTGTTGACTTCTAACACACACTTTTGCGACTGAGCCAAGAAAAGGCCTTACACACCTTTTAAAGGTGGTAAAGCCTTGTGTAAACATTACAGTATAAATCTACTACAGTGTAAATCTACTTCAAATGCTTAAAAGAAGAGATATAAGCACAACTTAAATTCGTTCAAGCACGAGCTTGATTAAGTTGTCTATACTATTCTTATAATTAGGATTGGCACGACCCGCCACACGGTTAGCAATAACCATACAACAAGTCAAAGCTTTATGTCCCATCAAAAGAGACAGACCAGCCAATGCACTACTCTCCATCTCGAAATTAGTAATGCGTTCCTCGCCATAGGTAAAGCTTTCAATCTTAGCATTTGCGTATGGATCGGCCAAAGGTAAACGTAATTGTCGGCCTTGAGGACCAAAGAATCCGCCACAAGCTATGGTCACACCACGTACCATATCTGTTTGGGCTATACGCTCCAGTAACTCTTCATCTGCACTCACAACATAAGGATGAGCAATACATTGTGAACCTGTCCACTGCATGTGATTCAGGAACTTTTGTTCAAAATCGAGATTACATACCTCGTTGCGTCCTGCATAAAAATTGAGCAGGCCATCAAAGCCTATACTGCGTTTACTTGCAATAAATGTACCCTCAGGAGTAAAGGGCTGTAATCCGCCGCAAGTACCAATGCGAACCAACTCGAGTTGACGCAACACAGGACGCACACAACGTGTTTCAAAATCAATGTTTGCAAGTGCATCCAATTCATTAACCACAATATCGATGTTGTCACATCCGATACCCGTGGAAACAACCGTAATGCGTTTACCTTGGAAGGTTCCGGTAATTGTACGAAACTCACGACTTTCAATGTCGCATTCTTTGGTTTCGAAATGAGCTGCAACAACAGGCACGCGCCCGGGATCGCCCACCAAAATTACTTTATCAGCCAACTGTTCCGGACGTACATGCAAATGGAATATACTACCATCAGGATTGATAATCAGCTCAGATGGGGCAATAGGTTTTTGATTAGTCATGATTGTAAAGATTTAAAGTAGAGGCAACTCACCCAAAAGACTTCTCAGATGAGTAAGTCGCCACACATAATAACATTAGGAAAAATATCTGTTGTATCAGAATAATAGGAAACAGCGAGAGATGCGCAATATGAAGAAATGTATTTTACTTAACTTCTGCTTGGCGCATGTTTTTACACAGACTCTCGTACTGCTTTATTAACTGAGGAAGCACTTGATTGATTTGCTTGAGTTTCGACAGAACATCAGAAGTTCTATTTCCCTGAGCAGCCAATCGTTGCAAATCATCGCGCTTTGCTTTCAGATCATCTATCTGCTTTTTTGCTTCATCAGCTTGTTTGGCAATTCTTCTTGCAGCATCGCTTCGGAACTGCTTTAAACTGGTGTATACGGTGCGGTCATTTATCACATAGCGTTTTTGGGCAGTATTTTCTTCGCGTTTCTCCATTAAATCAGCCATGCGTTGTTTGGCAGCAATCACAACAGATTTATCTGTTTGTGTTTCTGCGATAGACTCTAGACGAGCCAAACGTATCAGTTGTGAGTGTGTATCCTCTGTTACTTCATAAATTTCACGGCTTTCACTCGGAACGAACACATAAACACACACGCTATCGGCAGAAGACTGAAAGCGGTCTGAAACCAGCCAGCCTAACTTCGCCGATTCGTCAATAGCAAGCATATAGTCATTTGCTGGCGAATTGAAAGGCATACCCAAGTTTTCCGGCTTCAAGTATTCCTTGCTTTCTGTATCGTATCGAGTAACAAAAAGGTCATAACCACCTAAACTTTCATCACCTTGAGAAGCAAAATACAAGGTAACACCATCAGGCATTACAAAAGGAAAATCTTGGTCTTCTGCATGATCGTTAAGGCCATTCAACTTTGTAGAAGTACCCCACTTATTGCCAGAATGATACGCCGAACAAATGGTTTTTGCACCATGAGCAGAATCTGACGCAGCAAAGAAAATGCGGTCGTTAAGTTCATTGACAAAGGCTAGTTTTCCCAGCACTTTGGGCCGCGATTTGAAAGCGTCGCCCAAAGATGATGTAGAAACCCACTTTCCAGCTTCGGCAGACAAACGAATGGTATTCAACACCTGCTTACGCGAAACTTGAAAACTATCGACAAATGTGATTTTTTCTGTTCCTCGCAACATATCAGAACCCATATTGACACGTCGCATATCGGCATCCAAGCGTTCCGTATCGCGGCCTGCTTTTTGTGCAGCCTTAATTTCTCGTTGCAATAATTGCGCTGCCTCGTCAAAACGATATTGTTGAATCAGTTGTTCAACAGATAAAACGGGTTCATTTTTAGCCGCATTTTTCCGTTTTTGTGCCATCGCTGGCATAACCGTTGTCAGGGCAAACAATCCAGTTAAAAGTGAAGTATAATTCATGCGTTACATCGAAATTTAGCTATAAATATAAAAACTGATTTCATCGGCATCGCTAACCTTATATAAATGAAGCATCTGCCTATGATTGTCTGTAAACAGTCTGTATGGTTCTGATCACTCTTTCCATATAATGAAATATAGCAATCTATCGTACACTTGTTACCCCATTACGGAAGAACCACTGCTACGCTTTTTCAAGTATTCATCCACAACGAAGTAAGATAGGTGTAAGAATTTCCTTCTTGAAAAACAATTCAGACCATCTACTCAGTATTATACACTCTTTGAACTTCAAAAATACTATTTTCTTTTCGAAGTCAAGGATAAAATGCTATCTTTTATGTATTTTTGCAGCATAAGAGCATACTGATTGCCTTACTTTTTTTATAAAAGGCCATTTAAACAACATGCACATTCTGTCGGATATGGTTCATTCACCATACTGCCGGATTGCTTTACATCAAAAAACTGCAACGTGAAATATATCAACATCCTTGTCTTTTCAATGGGCTTATTTTGCTCAACTAACCTTGAAGCATCGGCACAAGTACAGAGTTCAGTGAACGCAAATGCGTTGGCTGAAGCTACTCATACCATAAAAGCAGGTGAAACTTTTTACAGCATTGCACGAAAGTACAATCTGACAACAACTGAGCTGCAGCGCTTGAACCCGCAGGTTAAACCTGAGCACATAGAAGTTGGAAAAAGTCTCAATGTGGCAGTTCCTATGCTGCAATCAAATCGCAGTACAGTTCCCAATACATCCAACCCCCAACAGCCCTATACTTTTAAGGAATATAAGGTAAAACGAAAAGACACTCTTTATAGTTTAGCTAAAAACAACGGCATCACGGTTGAAGAACTGATAAATGCCAATCCTATCCTCAAAGAAAATAGCTACAAATTGAAAAAAGGAATGATTATACGCATTCCTGTGGCATCGACTGCGAGCACAAATAAGACGTCCTCGTCACAGCCACAATATAAAGGTCTAAGTTCGATTAAAGTAGCTGTAATGTTACCGTTTATCGGAAGCAACGTTGAAAATGAGCGTAGTGTTGAGTTTTACCGAGGTATGCTTCTTGGCATTGAAGCTTTAAAAGAGAAACAAACCAATGTAAACATCACAGTTTACAATGAGCCTGCTCCCAACGCAGGGGTTGCCTTGCTGATGAACGACATTCTCAGACAAAAGCCTGATGTCATTGTTGGTCCACTTTATCCTTCACATTTTGACGAGGTAACAACAGCTGCAAATGGAAACTGCAAGGTGGCCATTCCTTTCTCTTCAAAGGTGAACCAAGTAAATAACAATCCGCATGTATATGTTATCAACACTCCGGTTGCCTACGAAACGGCTTTAGCTATTGATTTATTCACAAAATCATTTACACCACAAACGAACGTAATTATTTTACAGTCTAATAACGGTAACAAAAGAGTGTTCTGCAATGAACTTCAGCGAAAACTGAAATCATTGAATTTCAATGTAATTACAACAGCAATCTCAAGCAGTACTGAAACGCTGAAATCACTGATGGCAGGTCATACCCATGAGCCGTTTATGCTTATCCCCGACGATGCTTCGGCAGAAACGCTCAAATCGCTGCTACCTAAAATCCAAACTTTAAATAGTTCGTTACCGCAAGCGAAACTTTCACTTTTAGGCTACGACCAGTGGATTCCTTACACAGAAAACGACCTAAAAATGCAACTCCATGCAGCTGATACATACATACTCACTTCGAGCTACTATTATCCGCATACTTCTGCAGCCACAGCATTTGATCAATCGTACAAACAATGGTTCAAAACCAGTTTGCTGAACAGCCAACCACGTATGGCTCCGCTTGGCTACGATTTCAGCTTGGCATTTTTGGGTGGACTTGCTACGTTTGGACATGATTTCAACACGCAAAAGCCTATGCCCGGAACCATTGCTGCGACACCGAAGTTACAAACAGATTTGCGCTTTCTCCAGGTAAACAACAAAGGTGGATACATCAGTCGCAGCATGTGGCTCGTACATTTCAAGAAAGACTTGAGCATTGTAAAAACCTCTATGAACTAAGCAGATAAAAATGAACTACAAGTTTCTGCAAAATATCAGCCGAGTATTTGTTATATTATTGGCAACTTTGAGTGCTCCACACGCTAATGCACAAATTGGAGAACCCAGAAACAACATAGCTATAGGTGTAACCGGTGGTGTTGCGATGAACACCATCGGTTTTGACCCCACCATCAAACAAAACTTGCATATAGGTCCAACCATTGGTGTTGTTGCACGCTTTACAAGCGAAAAGTATTTCAAAACATATTGCGCCTTGCAACTGGAGTTAAATTACACCACTTTGGGTTGGAACGAAAATATCTTAGATGTAAACTCTAAACCTCTGCCTGATACGTACCGACGTGATCAACACTATCTGCAATTACCTGTGTTGGCTCGTTTGGGATGGGGTAAGGAAAATAGAGGACTTATGGGATACTTCATCGCGGGCCCACAAATAGGTTATTGCATTGGTGAGAAAACCACTCAAAGCGATTTCACACTGAACAACGAAGGTGTACCCAATCGTCCCAACGGACTTATCGATCAATATGGTAAGGCCATTGAACGCAAGTTCGATTATGGCATCACGGGTGGTTTAGGTCTGGAACTCTCTACAAAGATTGGGCACTTTTTAGTTGAAGGCAGATACTACTACGGACTCTCCGATATATTCAACAACTCAAAAAAGGATACTTTTGGGCGTTCAAATAACGGCACCATCATTGCAAAAGTTACATACCTCATTGATATAAAAAAGTAAAGCCTAAATTAGGATTATAAATTCATATTGTCTGAATTCTTTGCATAAAGCAGACATACATTATCATCAGTATGTTTCATGTATTAAGTAGGATTTTGAGTCATCACTCTTTCGATTGCTTTTACAATCCTAGTTTACCAAACGTAATCTAACATCATGAAAAAGAACATTTTAACCGCATGTATGCTATGCGGTACGCTTAGCTTAACTGCACAAACTGCATCATCAGGTCTGAACATCATACCGATCCCTCTTGAAACAAAAATCACGGAAGGTGCATTTCAATTCAACCCCTTAACTACTCAAGTTGCAGCCAAAGGCAAAGAAGCTAAAGAAACCACAGATTTTTTCAAATCTAAAATCAAAAATGCGACCGGACTCAAGCTCAAATCTGGCAAGGCATTTGCAGAAAATACCATTACTTTTGTAATTGACCCATCATTACAAGGTGATGAATCCTATACACTGGAAGTAACGCCTCGACAAATTACGGCTAAATCAGCAACTGGCACAGGTCTGTTCTATGCCATGCAAACACTCTTGCAGTTGATGCCTGCCAAGGTTGAAAGTACTTCTCCATCAGTAAACATTGAAACATGGCAAATCCCGAGTGTTCAGATAACAGACAAACCTCGCTTTTCGCATCGCGGTGTAATGCTTGATCCCTGCCGTCATTTTCTTCCGGTTAGTGCTGTTAAAAAGCAAATTGATTTGCTTTCATCCTATAAAATCAATAGAATGCACTGGCATCTAACTGATGATCAAGGTTGGCGAATTGAAATCAAAAAATACCCGAAACTAACCTCTATCGGAAGCAAACGCATCGAAGGAGACCAGTCGGTTCATGAAGGATACTATACACAAAAGGAAATAAAAGAAGTCGTAGAATATGCCCGTCAACGGCATGTTGAAATCATTCCTGAGCTTGAAATACCCGGACATGAACTGGCAGCCATTGCAGCCTACCCTGAATTATCTTGTAAAGAAGAGCCCACGACTCCCCGCATTATTTGGGGTGTGGAGGACGTTGTTATGTGCCCAGGTAAGGAACTCATGTTCAATTTCTTACAAAACGTCATTGATGAAATGACTCCCCTCTTTCCCTCCAAATATTTTCATATAGGCGGTGACGAAAGTCCCCGAGTGGAATGGGAAAACTGCGACAAATGCCAAGCTCGAATGAAAGAGCTGGGATATAAACATGAAGCTCAGTTGCAAAGTTATGTCATTGGACGCATCGAGAAATACCTGCATAAAAAAGGAAAAACCATTATAGGATGGGATGAAATCCTTGAAGGTGGCAACCTCGACACTACGGCTATCGTCATGTCATGGCGAGGCGAAACCGGCGGTATTACTGCGGCCAAGGCCGGACACAAAGTGCTCATGACGCCCTCCAACCAAGGCTTCTACTTCGATCAATTCCAAGGCGATCCTGCCAATGAACCCTATTGCGCAATCGGTGGTTACTCTCCTCTTAAGAAAGTATATAGCTACGACCCTGTACCCAAAGCTATCAAAGATGCCGGGCGCGAGGATTTGGTCTTAGGCATTCAAGCCAACTGCTGGAGCGAATACCTGCCCTCTGTCAGTCATCTTGAATTTCGGTTGTATCCCCGCGCTTTGGCTTTAGCTGAAGTGGGATGGTCTGCTGTTCAGCGAAAGGACTTCACCGATTTCTGCAGACGAGTTGACGGCGATGCCTCGATCCGATTACAACTGCGTAACGTAAACTTCCACATTCCGCAGCCGGAACAACCTAATGGCTCGTTTAATTATCTGGCATTTACCGACACTGATACGCTGCAATTAAAAACCACACGCCCATTGCGCATTGTGTATACCACAGACGGCACACAGCCAACGGTGAACTCTACCACCTATTCGGCTCCCATCGTGGTTAACCGTTCTACCACAATAAATGCTGCAACGGTTCTGCCTTCAGGTATTCTTTCGCCGACGCGAACCCTATACCTGGATAAAAAGTCGTACAGCAAGAATATTGTCAAAACGGATGCAAAGCCAGGATTACTCCTAAAGAAATGGGACGGAAACTACCAGCAGCCAACTCATATTAAAGGAACGCCAGCTATAAACGATTCAGTCGTTGCCAACATTGAGTCATTGCGTTCACTCGCTTCTGTTCCATCGAACGTTCGCAATGTCAAGGATTACGCAGCAATGGTTGAAGGTTATATAAATATACCGGAAACGGGCATCTATGAATTTTCTACAAACAACAATCAATTATATATTGATGGTAAACTTGCAGTAGACAATTCACATAAAGCCGTTCCTCGCCATTCTGCCGAAAACCGACAACTGGCACTTACTAAAGGACTACATCCGATTAAGGTTATCTTCCTTGGAGGTATTTATGGTGGTTGGCCCAGCTATTGGGACAGTGCCAAAGTAACGATGCGCCGTGAAGGTGGAAAATGGCAAACTATCAGCAAAGAAATGCTTTGGCATTAACTTATATGTCATCTTTTTATACATTTCTTTTGCTGTTAACCTGCCATACCGTAACTTTGCAACTTGATAAGTTTGTGTTCACTAAGAACAAACGTCCGATCAAACATCATCGGCAACGAATCAGTAAGCACAAACTTACCATTTCTGACACGAATTTCAAAACACCTACTATTTATAATGGAATTAGCTAAAACTTACAATCCCGAAGAGGTTGAAGGAAAATGGTACCAATATTGGACCGACAATCACCTTTTCTCGTCAAAACCCGATGGACGTAAACCCTATACGGTAGTTATACCTCCGCCCAATGTAACAGGTGTGTTGCACATGGGACACATGCTTAACGAAACCATTCAAGACATTTTGGTTCGCCACGCCCGCATGGAAGGCAAAAATGCCTGCTGGGTTCCGGGTACCGACCATGCTTCAATTGCAACTGAAGCCAAAGTCGTAAACCGTTTGGCAGAAAAAGGCATCAAGAAAGCCGACCTTACGCGCGATGAATTTTTAAAGCACGCATGGGATTGGACAGAAGAACATGGTGGCATCATTCTTCAGCAGTTACGTCGCGTCGGAGCTTCGTGCGACTGGGAACGCACTGCCTTTACCATGGACGACGAACGTTCGAAAAGTGTAATCAAAGTATTCGTTGACCTTTACAACAAAGGTTTGATTTATCGCGGTGTGCGCATGGTTAACTGGGACCCTCGCGCCAAAACGGCTCTTTCAGACGAAGAAGTTATTTATAAGGAAGAGCACACCAAACTTTATTACATGAAATACTACGTCAGCGAAGACGACGGAACCGGAGCTACCGGTGAAGAAGGCGAAGTTATTCATACTGACGAACGCGGACGCTACGCAGTAGTTGCCACCACCCGCCCCGAAACCATCATGGGCGACGTTGCCATGTGCATCAACCCCAACGACCCCAAGAACCATTGGCTCAAGGGAAAGAAGGTTATTGTACCTTTGGTTGGCCGCGTAATTCCTGTTATTGAAGATGAGTATGTCGACATTCAGTTTGGTACAGGCTGTTTGAAAGTAACCCCCGCCCACGATGTCAACGACTATATGCTTGGTGAGAAGTACAACCTCGAAGCCATCGACATTTTCAATGACGACGCCACCCTTTCTGAAGCTGCCGGCATGTATGTTGGCCAGGACCGCTTCGATGTTCGCAAGCAAATTGCCATCGACTTACAGGAAGCCGGTCTGATGGAAAAAATTGAAGACTACGACAATAAGATTGGTTGTTCAGAACGTACGGGTGTGCCCATCGAACCCAAATTGTCTATGCAGTGGTTCTTGAAGATGCAGCACTTCGCCGACTTGGCTTTGCCGCCCGTCATGAACGACGAAATCAAGTTCTATCCTACCAAATACAAAAACACTTATCGCCACTGGCTGGAAAACATCAAGGACTGGTGTATTTCGCGTCAGCTCTGGTGGGGTCATCGCATTCCTGCCTACTACCTGCCCCAGGGTGGATTTGTGGTAGCTGAAACCATTGACGAAGCAGTAGAACTGGCCCGTGCTAAGAGCGGCAACAATGAACTCACGGCCACAGACCTCCGACAGGATGAGGATGCCCTCGACACATGGTTCTCTTCATGGCTCTGGCCTATTTCTTTGTTCAAAGGCATCAACGATCCCAACAACGAAGAATTTCAATATTACTATCCGACAAGCGACTTGGTTACTGGTCCGGACATCATCTTCTTCTGGGTTGCCCGTATGATTATGGCCGGTTACGAATATACCGGAAAGATGCCTTTCAAGAATGTATACTTCACGGGTATCGTACGCGACAAATTAGGACGTAAGATGTCGAAGTCGTTGGGCAACTCACCCGACCCCCTCGATTTGATCGACCGATTTGGTGCCGACGGTGTACGTATGGGTATGATGTTGGCTGCACCTGCCGGTAATGACATTCTGTTCGACGAAGCCCTTTGCGAACAAGGTCGAAACTTCTGCAACAAAATATGGAACGCCTTCCGTCTTGTACAAGGCTGGAACGTCGACACCAATTTGTCTCAGCCCGAAACTGCCCGCTTAGCCGTTGAATGGTTCAACGCCAAATTACGTCAAAGCGCAGCCGAAATTGCCGACCTCTATACAAAATACCGTTTGAGCGAAGCATTGATGGAAGTTTACCACCTGTTCTGGGACGAGTTCTCAAGTTGGTTCCTCGAAATGGTTAAGCCTGCCTATGGCCAACCCATCGACGCAGTTACCTACCAGGCTGTGCTCGCCGCTTTCGACCACCTGCTCCATCTGCTCCACCCCTTCATGCCCTTCATCACCGAAGAACTTTGGCAACACTTAACCGAACGTAAAGAAGGCGAAAGCATTATGGTAAGTCCGCAAACCATCGAACAGCCCCAGGCTGCCGATGCGGAACTGCTGGCCAACATCGAAGGCATGAAGAATGTAGTAACCGGTGTACGCGCCATCAGAAATTCCAAAAACATTTCTCCGCGCGAAGAACTCGACCTTCAGGTTGTTGGTTCTAACCCCTATGCTGCTTTCAATGCACTCACCATTAAGATGGCTGGTATCAGCGGTATTGAGGTTGTTGAATCGAAAGGTGAAGGTGCTTCTTCGTTCATGGTTGGAACTTCTGAGTTTGCCGTACTGCTGGGTGGCCTGATCGACGTTGAGGCTGAGTTGAACAAAGCCGAAACTGAATTAAAACATCTGCAAGGCTTCCTCATTGGCGTTCAGAAAAAACTTTCGAACGAACGTTTCGTCAACAACGCACCTGCTGCAGTTGTTGAACTGGAACGCAAAAAGCAGAGCGATGCTGAAACGAAGATTGCTGCACTTCAGGAAACAATTGCCACACTGAAAAAGCAAGCATAAACAAGCTGATGCGATAATCATCGCATGCGGCTAATCGTATTTAATGAGCGATAAAGTACCTCATGGTATTTTATCGCTCATTTTTTATACACATCTGGTTTAAAATTCCTATCTTAAATGGTTGATGCACCCATATCACTATCCACTCAACGATGAAAGGCGAGCCCAACTCTTATATCACATAAGTTGGACTCGCCTTTTTATTGTTTCACAAACTACGATAACCGGAATTATATAGGTATTGAAAATTTATCAATGAAGTCGTCTGAACTTTTATGAAATTCAAGATTTGCCTTAATTTTTGAGGCGTTTTTGGGCCTTGAAGAAGGAGTGTAGCGAGCTACACGACTGATGAAAGGTCAAAAAACGGCCAAAAAGAAAGGTGAAGATTGAATTTAGAAGAGATAAATCTCCAATTCAAATCTTCGTCAGAAAAGTTTAGACGACTTCAATACTTTAAGAATGCGTTATTGTATCGTAACTGCAGAATCTGTAGGCTGCTACAGAACTAACTTACAGCCAATTACTTCACAATAAAATAGATATCTTTTATAGCATTGCCTACACTCATATATTTATTAGATGTGCCATAAAGTACCCTGGTATTTATTCCCATGCCATACGATTTTCCAGACTCCAAAGGTACACAAACTTTCAGAACAAAAGTCGTGTCATTCTCGAACTTGGAAATATCATCAGGGCTAAGTTTATATTTCCGAAGGGCTCTTCTTGAGTCTGGCCAAATCGAATGATGGTTAGGCAATAACTCAGTAGCATATACATTGAGCATAGGTTCTGAGAATACTATTTTTATTTCATTTATATTACCCTCAACCACTGAACCTATTTCCGGTGTAACAGACACAATATAAGGACGTTTCGCAATGGAATCAATTCTGTCAGCAATAGTGTACATGTGCTCAATAAAAAGAGGCATGAATTCTTTGATGGTGGGATACTGCTTTCTGTTGTCAGTAAACTGCTTCATAAACTTCATGGTTTCGTCAATCCATACATATCCTTCATATCCACCTGTTGCCACTACATGCGATATCAAGTACTCGCTCAGATGCAACTCCTGCATGTAGACAATGGTCATAACGGTGTTAAAGAACTCGTTGCCTAATGCATCGGCATCATACCCGGATCTGTATAATTCATCCTTTACATACGGGTAAATGCGACGCCCTATTTCTAAGAAATCTTTTTTATTGGCATGAAAAAGCGGGGCTGTGAATGAATGCGACAGTTCGTGAATGAAAGTTCCCGATTTGATGATATCGTTCTCAAGCATTTTCTTGGGCGCACAGCTGACACCGAGAATCGGACTATATGAAAAGGTTTTGAATCCCAGTTTTTTCTGTGTCTTAATATCAAGGCTTGAGAAGTTATTGACACCGTATGCAGGACTGATACACACTTTCACTTCCGGCAGTTTTTCTCCATATAATGACATGAAAAGCGAGTCGGAAACTAAGGTTGCTAACTGTTGATTCGCTACTTCGAGGTATTTTTCATACAGTTTAGCATGCTTCTTAAAGAAGGAAGCATAATTGCTTTTCTCATAGAAGTCATCCAATAGCTCCACATATTCAAGAAATGTTTCCTTCGTCCATCTATTGTCATTCTTAGCAAAGTATTCATCCAAGTCAACATGCTGATTTACTTGCAAATGTCCGTTTTCAATGCTTAACAAATGATTGGCAATCGGAAGAGAATTATAGGAAATGACGTCAACATCACCTGGAATATCGCGCATCTTCTTGAGAAATGCCATTACCGGATGCGATTTGAACTTGCCAAAAGACTTTTGTATGTCAGAGTAATAAGGTTTGTATATACCTCTGTCAAACTCTTCACATCCGGCAAGAATCCATGTCGTTGCAGAAAACTCTTCAAGTTCGTCTACATAAGCAAATGTATGCTTATTATTTTGGGCAAACAGATTGATACTAATCAAAAAAAACAGGATACAGATTTTTATCGTTTTCATGGAAAAGCACTTTGATTATTGGTTCTGATATGCAATTTTAAACAAAATGAACATACAAAGCAAGATTTCAAGTGTAATTTTGCAAGAAAAAATGTGCCCCACTTGGAATGAACAAAAAAACGCAATAAATTTATTGATGAATATGGATACATTACATTCTTACCTCACGTTCTATTTGCTTGCCATTAACATTGCAGCATTCGCCCTCTACGGCATAGACAAATATAAGGCCAGGAAAGCCAAGTGGCGAATTTCTGAAGCAAAACTTTTGACGACGACTGTTCTTGGTGGAAGCATCGGTGCATGGCTGGGTATGAAAATCTGGCATCACAAAACAATGCATAAGAAATTCAAGTATAGCATTCCTGTCATTTTACTGATACAGATAGCACTGATGGCGTATCTACACCACATTGTATGACAACCAGAAGCAAAGGTTATGACTATTGATACCACAAACCTATGTTCACATCTTCAGAAAAAGCTGTTTGAACCCACGGGAATCTATTATCCTGTTTGGCAAGCCCTACAAAATGATGAAGAGTTGACCGCTGCTGTTCGTTCACGCCAACTACACATCTACCGCAATGGTAAGAAAATACTTATTCTTGCCGGTAAGGCGCAACCGAAAATTATCAGAGAAGATACACTGAATGAGTTGGTGAATAATCAGCAATCAGCGTATGTTTAAAAATAATCATCTACTCTAAACAATATGACATCACTTCAAGACAAACTGTTTGCTTTACAGGATAAGCAGTATGCTGCTTTTCAAGCCAAACTGACGCCCGGCGTACCCGACCACTGTTTCATAGGTATCCGTGTGCCTGTGTTACGCACATTTGCAAAGGAGTACATAAAAGATATGGCGTATATGGATTTCCTTAAGCAATTACCCCATACATACTACGACGAAAATATGCTTCATGGACTTTTGATTGCTGAAATCAGAAACTACGAAACGTGTATCCGTCTGACAGATGCCTTCCTGCCTCACATAGATAACTGGGCGGTTTGCGACATAATGGCTCCCAAAATATTTGCCAAGCACAAACAGGATTTGTTGACGAAGATACAGAGCTGGACCCAATCATCACACATTTACACGTGTCGTTTTGGCATAAAGATGCTGATGTCGCATTACTTAGATAAGGATTTTAAGGCAGCATACCTTGAAATTCCGGCATCAGTCAGAAGTGATGAATATTATGTAAAAATGATGGTGGCATGGTTCTTTGCAACAGCTCTTGCCAAACAATGGGAAGCCACGATTCCTTATCTTGAGCAAAAACGACTTGCACCATGGACGCACAACAAAACTATACAAAAAGCCATCGAGAGCTATAGGATAACCACCGAACAAAAAAGCTATCTGCGAACATTGAAAATGAAATAGGTGTCATACCTTATATTTTCAGCCATGGTGCTTATTCGTGCAACAAGCATAAGAAAATCACATATTTTCAAACTCTTAAAATAAAAATTCACAACGCCATTGGGCACCATTTTCAGTGCAGAAGGGTTGTTGATAAACCGGTCTGCCAAATTACTCCGCGACTCTGAAAATTTGCTCCAAGCTTGTTGAAATTAGTTCCAAGCTTGTGCAAATTAGTTCCGAGCTAGTTCAAATTAGTTCCGAGCTAGTTATTTTTTTCGCTTAAAGAATCTCAACAAGCTCGGAACTTCTGATAATCAGTGCTTTCAGAATTTGCCTATACCTTGATTACCGAACGCGTGTTTTGTCCTAAAGTCAATACGACCCTTCTCCTTATATTTTTAAATTCATTACACTACGAATACATATACTAAGATTCTATCCTTAAAAGAATACAAAACGAGCTATTCATGATCTTACCATGTATTTCAGGCTAAGGCAATCCTGTTAATCCTAATTGCTCAATTTTTGGCTTATAAGTAGGTGTATCTTTATTAAGGTAAGTAGGTGTTCAAAATTATTTTTACATTTGAATTGCGTTATTGTGCCGTAG
>OHGS01000340.1_pt1 | contig 25051 bp, 22 predicted proteins | sample 1567831 | NCBI WGS metagenome assembly OHGS01 (sample SAMEA3879596, study PRJEB24766) | human gut metagenome | biome: human-associated habitat; feature: feces | place: USA | collected 1985/1987
ACTACGGCACAATAACGCAATTCAAATGTAAAAATAATTTTGAACACCTACTTAACACGTTCGCAAACAAAGTTAGAACGTAGCAAGCGGCCGGGCGGCTGGGTGTGGGGATAAATGCAGGCCGAAAAGAATATGGGTTGTAAAATCCATAATTCGGGTAAATACCGGGAGGTAAAAACCTATTATCTTTGCATGCAAAACAATCAAACTGATATGCTTATGAAACGTGTAGTCATTATTTCAACCAGCCTACGGGCACATTCAAACAGCAACTTGCTGGCCGAACATTTTAAGCAAGGAGCGGAAAGTGCGGGTCATCAAGTAGAAAAAGTAGACCTTATCGGTAAGCAAATCGCTTTTTGCCGCGGCTGCTTTGGTTGCGCCAAATTGGGGCGATGCGTGATTGACGATGCTGTGAACGGTATCATGGATAAAGTGATGCACGCCGATGTCATTGTGTGGGCAACTCCTATTTACTACTATGAGATGTGCGGACAAATGAAGACCTTGATTGACCGCATGAATGCCATGTACGACCAGGATTACCGGTTCCGTGATGTGTATATGCTTTCGACGGCTGCTGAAAATGAGGAATCAGTGCCTCAACGTGCAGTAGCCGGACTGACGGGATGGATTGACTGCTACCCGAAAGCCCGATTGGCTGGTACGCTGTTTTGCGGTGGGGTTAACGAGCCGAATGACATTGAAGGAAATGCCAAACTGCAAGAGGCATTTGCTATGGGAAAATCTGTGTAAAAGAATATGCAAACGGTCTTTTTTGACTCCATACAGCAAGTGAACGACTTTTATGGGGTACCTACGCTGCACCCTATGGTGAGCATTCTGCATCTGGACTGCGCCGAAGCAGAAGAGGTTACAAAATATCAGGTACATTATGGCATTTATGCCATTTGGCTGAAGGAGACGAAAGGGTGCAACCTGTCGTATGGACGTACGCCTTACGACTTTGACGCACAAACGGTAACTTCCTTTGAACCGGGGCAAATGGTTACGGTGGAAATAACCCATCAATCGGTTCGTCCCCGTTGCGTAGCTTTGCTTTTTCATCCTGATTTTCTGAACCGTACGCAGTTAGGACGTAACATACAGCGTTACGAGTTTTTTTCGTACAGCAGTACGGAGGCACTTCACCTTTCGGACACAGAGGTAGACACTTTCAAGCAGGTACTGCACATGATTGAAGCGGAGCTGCACCACCCTATTGACAACCACACGCGTGAACTGATGGTATCAAACATCGAACTGCTACTGAACTATTGCTTGCGCTTTTACGACCGTCAGTTTGTTACCCGCGAAGAAATTAACCACAGCGTAGTGAAACAATTTGACGGCTTGCTGAAAGAGTACATCCGCAACAAAGCTGAAAAAGAGGGGTTGCCGAATGTGGGGTATTTTGCTGATAAGTGTTGCCTGACAGCGGGCTACTTCGGTCAGCTGGTGAAAACTGAAACCGGACGAACGGCCAAGGACTTCATCAACGATCGGCTGCTGACTACTGCCAAAGAGTTTTTGAACGACGACCGACTGACAGTTCAGCAAATCAGTTCGAGGCTCGGCTTTGAATACCCTCAGCACTTTGTGCGCTTTTTCAAACATCACACCGGAATGCCCCCCAACGAATATCGGAAGGCATCGTAAACATGTGCCGGTATGTACATGACGCTTCAGCATTCAGCGTATGCTTAATGTCGAAAAGGTAACAACAAGTTCCATACATTGTTGTTACCTTTTTTTTCGTACGTCACCCAAAAGGATATTCCATAATTGGGGTTATTTTTCCAAAAATTGAGATAGGTTTTCGTTGAATGCTTCTTCCTACTTTTGTAACGAATAAGTAGGTGTTCAAAATTATTTTATATAATTCTATCGAAGTATTTTTACTTTGCTTCGCGAAGTCAGGCTTCACCTCAGCATAGCTCATGCAAGCAAGCTCTCGTCGCTCTGCATTCGGTTTGCACTGACATTCGCACTGAACAAACAACTACGGCACAATAACGCAATTCAAATGTAAAAATAATTTTGAACACCTACTTAAAAACAAGCTACATGAACAAACTGATATTGATAATCAAAAGTTATTTGTTCCTGCTGCTGTTCAGCAACGCAGGCATGATGGCTCAAAGTAAAAATGAGATTTTTATGAAAGAAGAACAATTGACGATGACGCAGGAATGGGACAAAACCTTCCCGAAAAGTGACAAAGTGAAGCATTGCAAAGTGAGGTTCAGAAACAGATTCGGCATCACACTGGTTGCCGATATGTATGTTCCTGACGGAGCAACCGAACAGTTACCGGCCATTGCCGTGAGCGGCCCGTATGGTGCCGTGAAAGAACAAGCGAGCGGACTGTATGCCCAACATTTGGCAGAGCAGGGCTACCTGACCCTGGCCTTTGACCCTTCATTTACCGGAGAGAGCGGCGGAGAACCGCGCTATTCGTCGTCGATGGATATCAACACCGAGGACTATGGCGCTGCTGTCGATTTTCTGTGCTGCCACAAGCTGGTGGATGCCAACCGTATCGGCATTCTCGGCATTTGTGGCTGGGGAGGTATTGCACTGAATGCGGCTGCACTCGACACCAGAGTGAAGGCTACCGTTTGTGTAACGCTTTACAACATGACACGGGTGACGCAGCAAGGGTATTTTGACAACATGGACGAAAATGCCCGACATGAGTTGAAACAAAAACTGGCTCACATACGGACGGAGGAATTTCGGAACGGCGAAATCAAACCTCAGGGTGGACTTCCGGAACATGCTCCGGACGATGCGCCTGATTTTCTAAAACAATACATGGCCTACTACAAATCGGCCGAAAGAGGCTACCACCCGCGTTCGCTCAACTCGAATCAGGGATGGAACATCACTTCTTCGCTCATGCTTTTGAACCACAACCTTTGGGTGGCGGCCAGCGAAATACGGACTCCGGTTCTCATTGTACACGGCGAAAAGGCACACAGCCGATACTTTGGCGAAAATGCATTCAAAGTGGTTACCAGCGGTAAATATGCTGCTAACAAGCAACTGCTCATTGTGCCGGGAGCTACCCACTGCGATTTGTACGACGGAGGCAACAAAAATTATATTCCATGGAAAGACATCGTGGCGTTTTACGACAAAGGATTGGGGCAGTAATTGAAGTCGTCTGAACTTTTATGAATTTCAAAATTCGCCTTTATTTTTAAGGTGTTTTTGGGCCTTGAAGAGGGAGTGTAGCGAGCTGCACGACCGATGAAAGATCAAAAAACAACCCAAAAGAAAGGTGAAGACCCGAATGTAGAAGAGATAATACTCCAATTCAAATCTTCGTCAGAAAAGTTTAGACGACTTTATTATATGCGCAAAATATCTACACCCAATGAGTAAATTATTATTTACAATAATAGCAACTTTTTTACACTGAATAGATGGCACAAGAAAAAATTGTTCAAACGGCAGGACGCGACCAATTAGGCACGTTTGCTCCCAAATTTGCGGAACTCAATGACGATGTGCTCTTTGGCGAGGTGTGGAGCCGTAATGACTTACTCAGTTTGCGCGACCGCAGTTTGGTTACAATCACTTCACTCATCAGTCAGGGCATCACGGACAATTCATTGACCTATCATTTGCAGTCGGCCAGAAAAAATGGCATCAGCCGTAGCGAAATAGCTGAAATCATTACGCACATTGCATTTTATGCCGGATGGCCCAAAGCCTGGGCGGCATTTGGACTTGCCAAAACGGTTTGGGCCGAGGAAGAAAAAGGGATAGGTGAAAAAGCTGATTTTCAGCGCAAAATGATTTTTCCCATCGGTGAACCTAACACTGCGTATGCACGCTACTTCAGCGGAAACAGCTATCTTGCCCGTATATCCGATTCGCAGATTCCGTTTTACAACGTGACGTTTGAGCCGCGCTGCCGCAACAACTGGCATGTGCATAAGGCTTCGAAAGGCGGTGGACAGATGTTGGTGGGAGTTGCCGGCGAGGGCTGGTACCAGGAAGAGGGCGAATCGGCACAAAAAATTCTTCCTGGCATGGTCCTTCACATTCCGGCCAACGTGAAACATTGGCATGGCGCAACTGCCAACAGCTGGTTTGCGCACCTGGCTTTTGAAATTCCCGGCGAAAATGTGTGCAATGAATGGCTGGAACCTGTGAGCGACGAGGATTATGACAAACTCTGAAAGGAGGATTTTGGGCGAAACATCATGGCAAACGGTCCTACGTGGTGGTGTAAGTGCGTGTGTGCTGCGATGAAAGCAGCGTGCATTACGCAACTGCACAAGAGGTAAAAAAAATCAGGCTAAATCTCAGCATCGCATTGCAAGCAAGTATGCCTATGCGGCATTTGGTTTACACTTGCTTGCAGGGTGATGTTGAGATGTAGCCTGATTGGGGTACAGAAGTGGATGCTTTATTCAGCAGCCAGCGGATTCCAGCCTTGAGCCTTGAGGTCGAACTCATTGCCGTCGCGGGTAACGAGCTTCGTGCCCAGTTCGGCGCGCGTGATATGGCCGATAACCTTGACGTCGTCGATGGCCGATACACGTTCGTGGTCGGTGAGGGGCACGGTGAAGAGGAGTTCATAGTCCTCGCCGCCATTGAGGGCTGCGGTGTAGACGTTGAAGTTGAATTCCTCGGCAGTAATGGCCGTTTGGTAGTCGATGGGGATGCGTTCTTCGTAGAGGCGGCAACCCGTTTGACTGCGTCGGCAAATGTGCATGATTTCAGACGAAAGGCCGTCGCTAATGTCCATCATGGCCGTGGGGCGGATACCGGCCTCGCGCAGGCGCTGCACAATGTCGCGACGTGCCTCGGGTTTGAGTATGCGCTCAATGAGGTATTCGCGTCCGGCAAAGTCGGGCTGTGCCTGGGCTTCGGGTTCGCTGGTGTGCAGCGATTCGAACACGCGCTTTTCGCGTTCGAGCAGCTGGAGGCCCATGTAGGCTGCGCCCAGGTTTCCGCTGACGCAGAGCAGATCGGTGTCGTGGGCTCCCGAGCGGTACACAATGTCGTCGGCATTGGCTTCGCCCAGACAGGTGAGGCTCAGGGCCAAACCGGTTACTGAGGAGGTGGTGTCGCCACCAACGAGGTCGACTCCGTAGCGTTCGCAAGCCAAGCGCAAACCGGCATAAAGTTCGTCGAGGTGTTCAACCTTGAAACGGCGACCTACGGCTACACTGACCAAGAGCTGACGCGGGGTGCCGTTCATGGCATACACGTCGGAAAAATTGACCACGGCTGCCTTGTAGCCGAGGTGTTTGAGCGGGGTGTAAGTGAGGTCGAAGTGAATGCCTTCCATCAGCATGTCGGTGGTGCTGAGCAGGCGGCGGGGATCGGCGGCATCGGTGGTGTAACGCATCACGGCACAGTCGTCGCCCACACCCATGAGGGTGGAATCGTTAACGGGCTTGAGGTCGGCCGTGAGGTGGTCAATGAGTCCGAATTCGCCTAAAGTGGATATTTCAGTCATGAATACAGAAATGTGTAAATGAAATTCAACACCTGCTTAGAAGAAGAAACCGATGCCTATGTTGAAACCAAAGGTGCTATTGTCAGAAAAATCGTGGAGCGACATCTTATAATATAATGAAGGCTCAATGGTGATGAAACGGTTCACAAAGAAAGCGTAACCCACTTCAAGGGGGATTTGCACATCGTTGCTGTTGGGCGTGTAGTGTACATACTGCGCACCGGCACCCATGTAAATGCCGCACTGGTCGAAGTAGTAGCGCGCACCGGCACCAACCGATACGTCGTCGATGGCACGGGTGTGATTGTAGTTGACATCGCCGTGCAGCAAAAGGCAGTCGGCCACGAAATAACCTGCTTTGGCATTCACGCCCAAACGGAACTTTTCGCTTCCGCTGTACGACAGACCTAAACCTGAAAACGAGGTGCTGATGTATTTTTTACCTTGTTCGAACTGGGCAGCAGCCGTGAGTGTGCTTGCCAGAAGGCAGAGCAGGAGTAATGCTTTTTTCATTGTGTGTATGATAAACTTTAAAAATTGACAGAATGAAGGGTAGTTCTTAAAATGCTGTTTTTTAGATACGGCTTGCCGATATTTGCCTGGGGCAAGATGGATAGACGAACCAACCGTAAATCAGGTGTAAAAATACCACAAATTTTGCAGTTGGGGCGGCAGGAACTCGCGTTTTAACGTAAGTTTTGCCACATTCAGTGCCACATGGCCCATTGTGCGCCTTAAATTGAGTTCGATGCAGGGCATGAGGGCGGGTCCTTGCGGTGTGCCGACGGCCATCATGTCTATGCCAAAGGGGCCGCTGTAGCGGTGGGCAAGCAGATGCCGGGCTTCGGTGCCGACGGTTTGAATAATGCGGCGCAGGCTTGCTTCGTCGGTGTGAAGGGCTGCGCATATTTGCTGTTCGATGTGGGCCTGCGGTGCCACGATATTGCCGGCATAACCGCCCGAAGCATTGGTTTCGAAGGCCGATGCGCCCAGGTAATGCACTGTTGAACCATCGGTGCTAAATTCAAGGGCAAAATCGAGCAGGCGGTCGTAGGCCTTTTGCACCTCTACCCCACCCTGTTCGCGCAGCAGACGGCGCAGACGGCCGGTGTCGGAAGGCGTCGTTGCCCCGTCGATTACGAACACACCGCGGCCGCTGCACGACCACAGACTTTTACACACCACGCGCTGCCACGATGCAAGGGCTTGGCTGACCTCGTCGAGACTGCGCACCAAACGGGTTTCGCCCACGGCGTGAATGCCCATTTGCCGCAGTTGGGCAACGAGTTGAGGCAGCAGGCATACGGTGCTTTCGCGACTACTTAGCTGGCGAATATGGGCAAGCTCGTCGTCGGAGGGGAGGAGGTTTTCGGGTGCTCCGGCTTTGCGTAGGCGATGGCGCTGGAGGGGGTCCCAGCCCCAGGGCATGATGTGGGTGATTTGCTGCCAAAGCCGGGGAGTGAGTTGGCGAAGGGTGAGCAGACGCACGGCCGAGAGTTTTTCAGCCCATACACTGCCGCAACTATCTGCCTGGTCCGAAAGGGTTTGCAGGGTGTCTTCGTCCACAAGCACGCAGTCGCCGGGCTGGGCCCACAGCACGGGGAGGAGGCCCCATTCGGTTTGCAACCGTCGGGCTATGGTTGAGGGATAATAATAGGGGGAGTTGGCGGCCAGGGCCTCATCGTGTGAGGGGTTGAACAGGTGTAGGGTCATGTAAGCAGGTGTTCAAAACTATTTATATAATTCTATCGACGTATTTTTGAAGTCGTCTGAACTTTTATGAAATTCAATCTTCGTCAGAAAAGTTTAGACGACTTATTTACTTTGCACAGCGTTTTTGCACCATTCAAATGTAAAAATAATTAGGAACACCTACTTAAATAAAAGAGGGTTCACTTCGGGAGGGGGTAAAATTGCGGTTTGGCCTATCGGTGCTCGGTGAGCAGGCATGGTGACTTGATTACGGCCTTGCGGATGTGCGAAGTTACGCTTTTTTTTCGACACGCCGACAGCCCAAACCCACAAAGCCGAGATTGCTAAGCGAAACTCACGGCCGAAGCATGTTGGACGAAAATGGGAGTTAAAATGCGACAAGGTGCAACACGATTTTTTGGAAAGGCCTTGTGGCGTTAATAAAAAAGAAAAGATGGGGCAGAAATTTGGTTTGGGGCATTGGGCTACTATATCTTTGCATCAGGATTTAGGATAACAAGAACTTTTACGAGTGAGAAGTAGGTATTGATAATTATTCAACCTATTTGTTTTAACCTCCCCCTTTATTATGGGGCAGAAACTTATTTTTTTTGAGGCAGACTGAACGAACTGCAGCGTTTAGCAAAAAGGCCTTTTACAAAGAAAAAACAAACGATGGTGGGTGCAACAATAGGTAGATGCGCCTAGGAACATTCAACCTTGAACTTGCTTAGTTTCTACATTGTGACCATGAAAAAATCAAAACAAAAAACTCCTGAAATAAAAATGACAAAAACGGAATTTGCACTTGCTGTATTTCCCGGACGGTCGGACGAGTATGCACGACGGCTACTGCACGATTACATCATGAACCGACGCTTGGTGATGCGACGGCTGATTGACTTGGGGTGGCGGCCTTATGACAAAAAACTGGATAAAAGGCAGATGCGATATCTGCAAAAAGTAATTGCCGAAAACGTTATCGGCGGCAATGACTTACGACTGAAAAAACGAAGTTTGAAAAAACAACAGACAAGATGATGATGAAAAAAAGAAACATTCGGCTCATTGTGATTCACTGCACGGCTACAAGTGAGCAAACCGCTATCAGCAGCATTCAAACGTACTGGAAAAAGGTGCTGCATTGGCGAAAACCGGGCTATCATTATGTGGTAAAGGCTAACGGCGAATGGGTGCAGCTGGCTATGGACCACGAGGTGACTAACGGGGTGAAAGGACACAATGCGAATGCCATACATGTGGCTTACGTGGGTGGAATCCGCACCTTGAAAAACGGCAAGACGGTGGCTTGCGACACGCGGACGGAGGCTCAACGAAAAACGCTGAAACACCTTGTGGAAAAACTGAAATGGATGTATCCCAAGGCTTTGGTGGTGGGGCATCGCGATTTGTCGCCCGACTTGAACGGCAACGGTAAAATTGAGCCTATTGAATATCTGAAAATGTGTCCTTGCTTCAATGCCATCGACGAATACGGCGGTGAGCATTGAGGGTTTTCGGAACGAGTGTGAACCGGATGAGTGCATCGGGCAAGCGGAAAAAAGGAGGCAGAAAGCCATTTTTAAAAAGTTTCTTCGCCCGGTAGTTTGGTCACGTTTCGGGTTTGGCGTATCTTTGAAGTCCTGTTCTGTAAGCAAAGTGTTTGCATAACAGTTATAAGCCTTGCCCCGACGTGGGGCTTTCTACTTTTAAGAAATGACGTATGAACAGTGTTTACGATGCGAAATTGTTGGGACTGCCCAAGATTGAAGATCCGCGAGGCAATTTGTCGTTCATCGAACAGATGAACCATATACCTTTTGCCATAAAACGGGTGTATTGGATATACGATGTGCCCGGCGGCTGCGACCGCGGCGGTCATGCCTACAAGCAGAGCGAGGAGTTTATCGTGGCGCTGTCGGGCAGCTTCGACGTGGTACTGAACGATGGTAAACACAAACAGACGGTTTCGCTGAACAGGGCTTTTCACGGACTGTATGTGCCCAACGGATTGTGGCGCACGATGACTAACTTTGCCACAAATTCGCTCGTACTTGTGCTTTCGTCGACCGATTACGACGAAAACGATTACATCATGAACTATGAGGAGTTTAAACGCTGGCGCAACGATCCGAGCATCGAAACGCATTCGCCAAACTACCTTACGTCGGTGAAGGCGCACGAAATGAACGGACGCGAAATCAGCCGCGAGGTGCGCAACGTGTTTGACTGCTCGCCCTGCGAACTGAACAAAATTCACGATCCGGAAGGCAACCTTACTTATTTATACGAAGAAATGCATGTGCCGTTTCCAATTAACCGCGTGTTCTACATCTACGATATTCCGGGTGGAAAGGACCGCGGGGCGCATGCTCACAAAACTTGCCACCAGTTTATGATTGCTGCCTCGGGCTCGTTTGAAGTGGTGCTGAACGATGGCGAAAACGAAAGAACCGTGCAGCTGAACCGACCCTACGAGGGGCTGCATGTGCCGCCGGGCATCTGGGCTTCGGAACAGGGTTTCTCGTCGGGAAGCATTTGCTTGGTGCTGACTTCGCACAACTACGATGAGGAGGATTACATCAGAGATTACAACGAATTTCTGAATTATGCTGGTAAAAAATAACTGACACTATGGTGAAGTTCTTAGATTTACAGGCCATTACCCAACTGCACGCTCAAGCATACAAAGAGGCGGCAGCACGGGTAATCGACAGCGGATGGTTTCTGCAAGGTAACGAAACGCTACGCTTTGAAAAACATTATGCACAATATATAGGTACGACGGAATGTGTCGGCACGGCTAACGGACTCGACGCACTGCGTCTGATTATTCGCGGATACAAAGAATTGGGGCGACTGACCGAGGGCGACGAAATCGTGGTGCCGGCCAATACTTACATCGCAACTTTCCTGGCTATCACGGATAACGGACTGGTGCCGGTGCCGGTGGAACCTACGTTCGATAACCTGGAACTCGACACGGAACGCATCGAAGCGGCGCTGACACCGCGCACCAAGGGCATCATGACGGTGCACCTTTACGGACGTGTGGCTTATAACGAAATGTTGGACGAAATTTGCCGCAAACACAGACTGCTGCTGATGGAGGACTGTGCGCAAAGTCAGGGCTGCGAATGGAATGGAACAAAAACGGGTGCGCTGGGCAATGCAGCTGCTCACAGCTTTTACCCCGGTAAGAACTTGGGTGCTTTCGGCGATGCGGGGGCGGTAACTACAAACGACTGCGAACTGGCTGAGGTTATACGGGCTTTGGGTAATTACGGTAGCGAACGCAAATATGTGTTTAAATACCAGGGCATCAACAGCCGCATGTCGGAACTCGATGCGGCGGTGCTCGACGTGAAACTGAACTATCTGGACGAGGATAATGCCAAACGACAGGCGTTGGCTGATTTTTACTACCGCGAACTGAATAATCCCTTGGTACGGTTGCCCCGACGATTGCCCGATACGCAAAACGTGTATCACTTGTTTCCCGTGTTTTGCGAACGGCGCGACGAGTTGCAGGCGCATCTGGCGGCTTGCGGGGTGCAAACCTTGATTCATTACCCCATCGCACCACACGAACAGGAATGTTACGCTAAGGCGGAATGGAACCAACCAAAATGCTCACTACCAATAACTGAACGCATTCACCGACAGGAACTTTCGCTGCCTATGAGCCAGGTGCTCTCGGCGTCTAAAGCGCAAATGGTGGCCGAGGCCGTGAACAGTTTTAAATAGGTGTTCCTCATTATTTTACATAATTACTCAAACTTCTGATAGCATTGGGCATGGACATTAGCGAACTATTAGCGAAATTTTCAACACACCCCAAAGTGGGGGCTTTGGCAGAACTGCTTTCTGACCCAAAAACAACTCTGATTCACGCTCAGGGGTTGCAGGCTTCGGCTGCGCCCATGGCATTTGCTGCTTTGGCCGAACGGTCGAAGGCGGTGAAGCGCGTGATGCTGTTTGTGCTCAATGACGAGGAGGAAGCAGGCTACTTCTATCACGACCTGCACCAGGCTTTGAGCGACGAACGCGCGCTCTTTTTTCCTTCAACTTACCGCCGGGCGGTGAAATATGCGCAGCGTGATGCGGCCAACGAAATATTGCGCACTGAGGTGCTGAACCAACTGAGCAGCTACGAACAGCGACGCAAAACGGGAAAAAACTTACCGCTCTTCGTGGTGAGCCATGCGGCGGCATTGGCCGAAAAGGTGACACCACCGCAAACCATGGCCGAACGAACCATGCACCTGAAGGAGGGCGATGTGTTCGACTTGACGGAACTGAGCCGGCAACTCATGGAATTGGGCTTCAAACGCAGAGACTATGTGTACGAACCGGGGGAATTTGCCGTGCGTGGCTCCATTCTCGACATTTATTCATTTGCCGCTGAATATCCATTCCGTATCGACTTCTTTGGCGACGACATTGACTCTATCCGTACGTTCGAGGTGCAGACGCAGCTCTCGCGCGAACGACGGACGGAAGTCAGCATTGTGCCCGACGCTGAACAGGGGGCACTGGGCATGGTACCTATGACGGATTATCTGCCGGCCGACACGGTGCTGGTGGTAAAGGATTTGGCGCTGATTCACGACGATATTGACCGCATCTATGCCGAAGGTTTTGCACAGCAGGCCATGATGGCGCAGGAACCGACTTCGGAAATGGAGGAGGCTGAAATGCGTGAACGCTTCAATAAGGAAAACTTGCTGATTACGGGCGAGGCTTTGCTGCGGGGCGTTGCGGGTCTGCAACGGGTGAACATTGGTACGCAACCCTTGGGCACGCCGGCGGCTATTGTGCAGTTCAACTCGACGCAGCAACCGCTGTTTCACAAAAACTTCGAACTGCTGCGCCGCAACTTGGGCGAACTGAAAGCTGCGGGCTACACAATTTATATCTTGGCGGACAGTGCCAAACAGAATGAACGCTTGCAAAACATTTTCGAGGAAATGGGGGCGCAGCGCGACTTCTTTATTCCAGTGTCGAAAACACTGCACGCGGGCTTTACCGACAACGACCTGAAGGTGTGCTGCTTTACGGACCACCAGATTTTCGACCGTTTTCATAAATACAACCTGAAGAGCGACCATGCACGCGATGCGAAAATGGCGCTGACGCTGAAGGAAATCATGCAGTTCGAGCCGGGCGACTTCATCGTTCACATGGATCACGGCGTTGGACGCTTTGCAGGACTCGTGCGCATGCCGACGGCCGATGGCGAAATGCAGGAAATGATTAAGCTGACGTATAAGAACGACGATGCGGTGTATGTGTCGATTCACTCGCTGCAAAAGGTATCGAAATACAAAGGCAAGGAGGGCGAACCACCGCGCATCAGCACACTCGGAACAGGGGCTTGGGAAAAGCTGAAGGAACGCACGAAAAAACGCATCAAGGACATTGCGCGCGACTTAATCAAACTTTACTCGCAGCGAAAAGAGGAAAAGGGATTCGCGTTCAGCGCTGACTCGTTCATGCAGCACGAACTTGAAGCTGGATTTGCCTACGAGGATACGCCCGACCAACTTCGCGTGACGCAGGAGGTGAAAGCCGACATGGAAAGCGCGAAACCAATGGACCGTCTGGTATGTGGCGACGTGGGATTTGGCAAAACGGAAATCGCCGTGCGTGCAGCCATGAAGGCGGCGGCTGACAGCAAGCAGGTGGCAGTGTTGGTGCCGACCACGGTGCTGGCTTTGCAGCATTACAAAACTTTTGCCAACCGACTCAAGGATTTTCCGGTCAGGGTGGACTACCTCAGCCGCGCACGCTCTACGGCACAGACCAAAAAGGTGCTGACGGATTTGCAGAACGGCGACATCGACATCCTGGTAGGAACGCACAAGCTCATTGGCAAAAGCGTAAAATGGAAGGACCTGGGACTGCTCATCATCGACGAGGAACAGAAATTTGGGGTGGCCGTGAAGGAAAAACTGCGACAGCTGAAAACGAACGTCGACACGCTGACCATGTCGGCCACGCCCATTCCGCGCACGCTGCAGTTTTCGCTGATGGGGGCGCGAGACTTTAGCGTAATTCAAACGCCACCGCCTAACCGCCGCCCTATCCAAACGGAGCTGCATACCTTTGGGCATGAGGTAATTGCCGAGGCCATTAACTTTGAAATGAGCCGCAACGGACAGGTGTATATCGTCACGAACCGCGTAGCTTCGCTCTATACGCTCCACGACCTGGTTCACAAATACGTGCCGGATGCGCGCATTGCCATCGGCCACGGACAAATGCCGCCCGATCAGCTCGAAAAGGTTATCATGGGTTTTGTCAACTATGATTACGATGTGCTGATTTCGACCACCATTGTTGAAAACGGCATCGACATTCCCAATGCCAACACCATCATCATTGATGCGGCGCACCACTTCGGTTTGTCGGACTTGCACCAAATGCGTGGTCGCGTAGGACGCGGTTCTCGCAAGGCGTTTTGCTACTTGCTGGCTCCCCCGCTGTCTTTGCTGCCGGCTGAATCGCGCCGCCGTTTGCAAGCCATCGAAAATTTCAGCGACTTGGGTTCGGGCATTCACATTGCCATGCAGGACCTCGACATTCGCGGTGCCGGTAATTTGCTTGGTGCAGAGCAAAGCGGTTTCATTGCCGATTTGGGCTACGAGGCTTACCAGAAAATTCTATCGCAAGCGGTTACGGAACTGAAGAACGACGAGTTTGCCGACCTTTACGCACAGGAACTGGCTGAAAAGGGTGACCTGGGCGGTGAATTTTTCATCGACGACTGCACGGTGGAGTGCGAACTGCATGCTTACTTTCCCGAAACCTACGTGCCGGGAGCTACAGAGCGCATGCTGCTTTACCGCGAACTCGATTCGCTCAGCACCGACGAACAGATTGCTGCTTTCCGCCAGCGCATGATCGACCGCTTCGGTCCTTTGCCGCCCGAGGGCGAGGAGTTGTTGCGCATTGTGCCGCTGCGGGCGCTTGGCCGCAAGGCGGGAGCTGAAAGGCTGACGCTGCGCAAACGACGCATGACGCTCTACTTCGTTTCGAACCCGGAAAGTGCTTTTTACCAAAGCAAAACATTTGAACGCATCATCGAATATGCCACTAATTCCTACAAGCGCTGCAAGCTTGACGAAGCGGGCGGAAAGCGGCGAATGACGGTCAACGATGTGCCGAGTGTAGAAATGGCACTCTTAGCGCTTCGCACCATTTTAAATGTCGAACATTAACTGCTTGCGACATGGAGGGTGATAACGCGTAAATCCGCGCATTTTCCGAATGCACGCTGGCAGCAGTTCAACTTTCCAACAGTTTTTTCAGGCAGGCCGCAGTTTTTTGCTACTTTTTTTGTAGTAAATCACTGCGGCCTGCGTCTTAGTATAAAAAGAACAGAGGTGCAAAGCCGTACTAATACCTGTTGGCTTGCCGCTGTTTCACACTTGTAGCCAATGAACGAACAAGAATTTGCAAATATTGTCCGCGAACATAAAAGTACCATTTACACCGTGTGCTATATGTTCTCGAAAAACCAGGACGAGGTGGACGACCTTTTTCAGGAAGTGCTATTGAACCTGTGGCGCGGCATCGAACACTTTAAGGGTGAATCGAAACTAGCCACCTGGATTTACCGCATCAGCCTCAACACTTGCATTTCGGCCGATCGGAAAAAGAAAAAGCACGTCACCGAAACGCTCAGCCAACAGGCCGACATATATGCTGCGACTGACGAGGCCGAAACGCGCCAGATACAAATGCTACACAAGCGGGTTCACCGGCTCCGCCCTTTCGACCGCGCCATCGTGCTGCTATGGCTCGAAGGATTGCCCTACGACGAAATCGGGGCCATCACTGGCATCTCGGCCAAAAACGTGTCAGTGCGCCTGGTTCGCATCCGCGAAGAACTCAAACAAATGACCGACGAGGAATAACATCGCCGGAAATTACGCCATCTCATTATCCCAACTAACACTTACGTTCAACACGCTCATCATGGACGAATTAGATATTCTCAAACAACAGCATCATGTGTTCAAAAACTCTATCGAACACATGAAACTCGACACCGGCAATCAACTTTGCCAACAAACTCAAAAACGCATCAAACACATGAATCGCGAAATGACCCTGCAAATTGTGTTTGGTTACTTAGCCGTTGCTTTTTGCATTGCTGCGTTTAGCATTATTGGTTTTTCGTGGGCCTACTGTTCGGTTATCTGCATCGTTCTGCTGCTCGAAAACTTTTTTATTTACCGTTCATCGCGCATGCTCAAACCCGAAATGTTGGCTACCGGCAGCATGACCGAAGTGGCTCACCGTGTGGCCTATATCAAGAAATGCTTTGTATGGCATCTGCGCATCGGATTGCTGCTGGCCATGGTATTACTCTTTTGGGGAGGCTACGAAATAGCAGAAATCATCAATTTGCCTTTGGCGCAACGTCACTCGCTACTCGTTTCGGGGGGAATCGGCGGAATCATCGGTATTGTTATAGGCTACTTCATCAACCGCCATCAGCGCCGACTCGCCGAAAAACTGCTCGACGACTTACGCGATTTCGAAAACTAACTATACCTGAAGTTTGCGCTACACTGTCCCGCAGAGGAGCTGTTGCAAATGTGTAGGATTAAACGCAACTGCAAGTACATGTTTCAGACAGGCCTACCTGCCTTACTTTCTTTTGTCACAAAATGTCAAAGAACACTGAATGAATAAAATAAGGAATACTGTTTTTTCATCCGTTTAGACTGACGTACAGTTTCTCCATACTGTCGTGCAGCCTTTATATGGTTGTGATGCAAAGATACAACGCAAACACCCCGAAATCCAATTTTTTTGGCTGCCTAATATCGCACCTCGAAAGTATTCCACACCCCTGAATGGGCATTCAGCCCTTTATCTACGGGCATTCCGGTGCATTTTCCACACACGAAAAAAAATAAAATCGGGATATTCCTTCAACTATTTCCAATGTTCAATATGTACGCAGCGCGTGTATTTTCCCCATGCTATTTCAAAAAAGCTCTTGAAAACTTACACAAATCAGTGCTGAGTACCCAGCTAAGCACTGCGCTACTTGTAATGCGTATCTCTGACCAAATCGGTTTTAATAATAAGTTTTTGCTTCATATACCTTACAAAACAAACAGATAACACACCAAAACGAAAAAAAATAACGATTTCTCGTAAAAAAGTTGCGAATATGTTTGGTACTTTCAAACAAAGTTCGTACTTTTGCATCGCTTTCAAGAACGAAAGATACCGATGGTGCTTATAGTTCAGTTGGTTAGAGCGTCAGATTGTGGTTCTGAATGTCGTGGGTTCGAATCCCACTAAGCACCCAACGAGGAGTGAACATCCATAATGTTCACTCTTTTTTGTTATCTGCCTACGACGGGCAAACGCTTCCTTCAATGCTCGTCACGAAAAACGGAATGTGGTTCAACCGCATTCCGTTTTAATTTTATTGTCTTAGCCTAAAAAAAAGGAATGGGATCTAAGAGGTGTTTCAGATAAGAAATTCTTCCCTTTCCGCATAGCAAATTTATATGGCTATCCCCACTAAAAATCTACTGAGCCCTTTTAATATAATCTGTAAAAATAACGCACAAAAAAAAGGAACACAACCAAGCATATTGCTCATTGCATTCCTTTTGTGTTGGGGTATCCGGACTCGAACCAGAAAAGGCAGGACCAGAATCTGCAGTGTTACCATTACACCATACCCCAATCATTCGCCATCTACCAAACAGGCAGACAACTTAAAAATCTAAACTTGTTGGGGTATCCGGACTCGAACCAGAAAAGGCAGGACCAGAATCTGCAGTGTTACCATTACACCATACCCCAATGTCTAAAATTGACGGGCGTATTCTGTTATTTCTTGAATACGGCTGCAAAATTAAGGCTTTCTATTGAACCTTCCAAATTTTCGGTCCATTTTTTTCAAAAAAATCAATTATTTCTTGTTCATCGGGTAGTTTCCTTCGCATTGTCAGGCTATTTGCCGGTTGGCAAACCACTTTTAGGGGGCAAACCGCTTGATATTGGATTTTTAAAGCTAATTTTGCGTTATCAACTTAATCTACCACTTCAAAGTGCATAAGCTGTCACAAATCATCTAATAGCAGCGTTTGCTCTCCCCTAATTATCCCCTTGCATGAAACTACGAAAAATAAAACGTTACTTATCGGGAATTCGCGACATTTACTCATCACAAACCGGATGCCACAAGCGCGAATTAGCCTTGCTGCAACGTTATTACTCAACAGAGTCGCCGCGACGTGGCATCAGCCAAACCGAAGTGGTAATGATGGTAGATGGGCGCTGTCTGCATGGCGGACTTTCCGACCGTATTCGCGGCATTGTCAACGTCTATAGCTATTGCCGCACCCACTGCATTCCTTTCCGCATTCACCACGTTTATCCGTTTAACCTCACCGACTACTTTGAACCCGCCCATATCGACTGGCGCATCGAAAGCGAAGAACTGTCGTACAACAGCAACGAGGCTTACCCCGTGGTGCTGCAGGCTGTACATTTGCAGCAGAAACTGCACAGCCTGTATCTGCGTCAGACGCTGAAACGCCACAAAGGCAAACAAATACATGTGTATTCGAACACGGTGATGAACGACAAAGCCTTTCACGACAACTTCAATCACCTGTTCCAACCCACCCCACTTCTTCAGCAAGCCATCGATGCCGTACCGCTCAAGCCTCATTCGGGCTATGTAGCCATGGTATTCCGTTTCCAGCAGCTGCTGGGCGACTTTAAAGAAGGGGGCTTCTCCACCCTCGAAGGCGCAGCACGTCAGGAACTCATTGAACGCTGCTTACAGGAAACCGACCGCCTGTACCGCGCACATCACCACGGCAAACTCCTACTCGTCACCTCCGACAGCGTTTCGTTTCTCGAAACCATCAGCAGCCGTTTCAACTATGTGCGCATCATTCCCGGCAAGGTGGTTCACATGGACTTTTCAACCAACGAAACGACGGGCACTTATCTCAAATCATTCGTCGACCTTTTCCTGCTGGCCGGAGCCGACAAAATTTACCTGCTGCGCACCGGCAAGATGTACCGGAGCGGTTTTGGCAAACGAGCTGCACGCCTTGGCAACATTCCCTATGAAGAAGTAAAATTTTAAAATCTTGCGCATAAAAAAAGCGGTGTATTCACTTACACCGCTTTTTTATTTCTATGTACGAATCAAGACCCAACGATTAGCCAATGGTAAGGAGAGTAGTACCTTCCATTACGCTGTCGCCGGCAGCCACACAGATACCCGTAATGGTACCGTCGGTTTCGGCCGTGATGTTGTTTTCCATTTTCATGGCTTCGAGCACCAACACCGTTTCGCCCTTCTTCACAGCCTGACCGGCAGCTACGAGCACCTTCGTAACCACACCGGGCAGCGGAGCCTTAACGGGAGCGCCGGCACCGGGACCGTTGGTTGCAGCAGGAGCAGCAGCAGGAGCCTCAGCAGCTGCGGGAGCAGCAGCGGCAGGAGCGGCAGCAGGAGCTTCAGTGGAAACAGTGGGGAGAGCCTCTTCAACGAGTGAAGAACCTTGCATTTCTACTTCAAAGGGAATGCCGTTTACCTCGACTTTAGCCTTTGAACCCACGATGCTGTCGATAGTTACATCGAACTGGGCACCGTTGATGGTATATTTATATTGTTTCATTGCAGATTAAGAAATAATAATGGTGGATTGAGATTGAGAAACTGCCTACCTTGCGATACAAGCAAAAGGAGTTACAAAAATTAAGGCAGCTGGTTCATCAAATCCGAGGGGTTGTTCCAACCCGTACGGTGATGTTCCACGGTGATGATGCCCGACTCATCGTCGTGCACGATTTCCACTTCGTGTTCGATGAGTGCCAAAGCAATGGCAGCAGCATATTCCGGCATTTCCGCGTCGGTCGGTTGGTGATGCCATCCGTCAACCAGGAAATCGGCAATGGTACCCTGCTTTTCGTCGAGACGAATGGTCAGCGTCTGCTCGCCGAGTTTATATTGAAAAGTTTTCATGCGCTGAGTTTTGAAAGCTCCTCATGCAGTGCGGCCAACAAAGGCGGGCTGCATGAGGCGCATAAAACGTCGATGTTTGAGCAAAATAGGATAAGAAACGAGTGAACACACGCAAAGGTAGCGTTCACCGTTTCACAGAATATTACAAAGGAATGTTTCCGTGCTTCTTGGCCGGACGCGTTTCGCGTTTGTTAGCCAGCTGAGCCAAGGCGCGGCAAATGCGGAAACGCGTGTTGCGCGGTTCGATAACGTCGTCGACGTAACCATATTCGGCAGCCTTGTAGGGGTTGGTAAAGAGGTCGTTGTATTCTTTTTCCTTTTCGGCGAGGAAAGCCTTGGGGTCTTCCTTCGTCTTGGCTTCCTTACCATCGAGAATAGCCACAGCACCCGATGCACCCATTACGGCGATTTCGGCCGAGGGCCATGCGTAGTTAAGGTCGGCCTTGAGCTGCTTGCAGCCCATCACGATGTGTGAACCACCATAGCTCTTACGCAGCGTAACGGTAACCTTGGGCACCGTAGCTTCGCCGTAAGCGTAAAGCAGTTTGGCACCGTGGTCGATTACGGCATTGTATTCCTGACCCGTTCCGGGGAGGAAGCCCGGCACGTCGACGAGCGATACGATAGGAATGTTGAAGCAGTCGCAGAAACGTACGAAGCGGGCAGCCTTGCGCGATGCGTTGCAGTCGAGCACACCGGCGTAAACGCTGGGTTGGTTGGCAACGATACCTACGCTCTGACCATTGAAGCGGGCAAAACCGATAATGATGTTGCGGGCAAAGTTGCGCTGCACTTCCATGAACTCGCCATTGTCGACAACGGCACCAATCACCTTGTACATGTCGTAAGCCATGTTGGGGTTATCGGGGATGATTTCGTTGAGCGAATCTTCCTTGCGGTCGATGGGGTCCGTGCATTCAATGCGCGGAGCGTGCTCCATGTTGTTCTGCGGAATGTACGAGAGCAAACGGCGGATGAGCTGTGCAAACTCTTCCTCGGTCTTAGCCGTGAAGTGACACACACCGCTCTTCGTTGAGTGAACGCCGGCACCACCCAGGTCTTCCTGCGTCACATCCTCGCCCGTCACGGTTTTCACCACCTTCGGACCGGTAAGGAACATATAGCTTACGCCTTCGAGCATCACGACAAAGTCAGTGAGTGCAGGCGAATAAACGGCACCACCGGCACAAGGTCCGCAGATACCCGAAATTTGGGGAACTACGCCCGAAGCTTCAATGTTGCGCTGGAAAATTTCGCCGAAGCCTGCCAAGGCGTTGATACCTTCCTGAATACGTGCGCCACCCGAGTCGTTCAAACCGATGCAGGGTGCACCCATTTTCATACTCTGATCCATGACCTTACAGATTTTCTGTGCCATGGTTTCAGAAAGTGAACCACCATTCACGGTGAAGTCCTGTGCAAACACATATACCAGTCGGCCATTGATAGTACCGCTACCGGCCACTACGCCATCGCCAAGGAATTGCTTTTTCTCCATGCCGAAGTTGTGGCAACGGTGGAGTTTGAACATATCCATTTCTTCGAATGAGCCTTTATCGAGCAAAAGCTCAATGCGCTCGCGAGCAGTGGCTTTGCCTTTAGCGTGCTGTTTTTCGATAGCCTTTTCGCCACCACCCAGACGGGCTTTCTGGCGAAGTTCGACCAACTGCTTGATTTTTTTAAGTTGTTCGCTCATGTCTGTATGCTGTATTGACAATTAGGTTTCGAACCCCTTTGATTGGGATTTGGTGCATCCTGCCCGAAGTATCTGGCTGGCAGACCTTTCTATCCTGTTTTAATCATATCGAAAAGGATGAAAAGCCTCACTTGCCAAATGCCCAAAGGTTCTTAATGATTTTCTGCGGCAAAGATAATCAATTCTTGGCACACATCTTTAAATTGTGTGCGATTTCATGGTATTTTTCCTATTTTGTAGCTATGTATCGGGTAAAGTGGGCAACCAATAGCTTTATTTTAACTCAATTTGAATATTGCCTGATACAAAAAGCCGCGATGGCGTGTGCGACAACAAAAATATAATGTGTAATTTTGCAGAGATGAACGGCACTTACCCCTACTTCGGGTGATGGGCGTGACGATTTTTACCCAGAGTCACACGCTGCATAGTGTGCGTTCCACACATTTTTTCACACGTATTCTAACCAACACTAAAATAAAACTCCATGGTCAAAATAACTAAAGAGGCTGCACTGCATTACCACGAAATGGGTAAGCCGGGCAAAATTGAAGTAGTGCCTACCAAGCCGTATCGCACGCAAACTGATTTGTCGCTGGCTTATTCGCCGGGTGTGGCCGAACCTTGTTTGGAAATTCAGAAAAACCCGCACGATGCCTATCGTTACACCAATAAGGGAAACCTGGTTGCCGTGATTTCAAACGGTACGGCTGTATTGGGTTTGGGCGATATTGGCGCCATGAGCGGTAAACCCGTCATGGAGGGTAAAAGCTTGCTGTTCAAAATATATGCCGGTGTCGATGCTTTCGACATTGAGGTAAACGAAAAGGACCCCGAAAAGTTCATCGCTGCCGTCAAGGCCATTGCTCCTACTTTCGGTGGTATCAATCTGGAGGACATCAAAGCTCCCGAATGCTTCGAAATTGAGCAGCGTCTGAAAGAAGAACTCGACATTCCCGTCATGCACGACGACCAGCACGGCACGGCCATCATCTCGGCTGCCGGACTGATTAACGCACTCATGGTGGCTGGCAAAAAAATTGAAGATGCCCGCATCGTTATCAATGGTGCCGGTGCTGCTGCCATTTCGTGTACGCGCCTTTACTGTGCCTTCGGCGCACGCAAGGAAAATGTGGTGATGCTCGACTCGAAAGGCGTTATCACAACCGACCGCGAAGGATTGAACGAACAAAAACGCGAATTTGCCACGCAACGCACCAACGTGCACACTCTGGCCGATGCCATGCGCGAGGCCGATGTGTTCGTAGGTCTGTCGAAAGGCAACGTGCTGACGCAGGACATGGTACGCTCCATGGCTTCGAACCCCATCATCTTTGCCTTGGCCAACCCCGTGCCCGAAATTTCGTACGAAGATGCCATGGCTGCACGCCCCGACGTGCTCATGAGTACCGGACGTACCGACTATCCGAACCAGATTAACAACGTTATCGGTTTCCCCTACATTTTCCGTGGTGCACTCGACACGGCTGCCAGTGCCATCAACGAGGAAATGAAAATGGCTGCTGCCCGCGCCATTGCCGAACTGGCACGCCGTCCGGTGCCCGACATCGTGAACCGCGCCTACCATGTGCGCAACTTCACCTTCGGCCCCGACTACTTCATTCCGAAACCCGTCGATCCGCGCCTCATCACCGAGGTGTCGATGGCTGTGGCTAAGGCGGCTATGGACAGCGGTGTGGCTCGCAAACCCATTGAGGACTGGCGCGAATATCGCCAAAGCTTGCGCGAGCTGATGGGTCAGGAAACCAAGTTTACGCAAAACCTCTACGACACGGCTCGTTCAAACCCGAAGCGTGTGGTATTTGCCGAAGGCACGCACCCCACCATGCTCGAAGCGGCTGTACGCGCCAAGGAAGAGGGATTCTGCCACCCCATCCTTTTGGGCAACGATGTGCAGATTCGCCATATTGCCGAGGATTTGAAACTGAACCTCGACGGTATCGAAATTCTGAACCTGCGCAACGATTCGCAAAACGAACGCCGCCACCGCTACGCACGCCTTTTTGCACAGAAAATGGAGCGTAAGGGCTACACGCCGCAGGAGGCTGAGGACAAAATGTACGAGCGTAACTATTTTGGTATGATGATGGTTGAAACGGGCGAGGCCGATGCCTTCATCACGGGCTTGTACACCAAATACTCTAACACCATCAAGGTGGCCAACGAGGTAATCGGCATTCGCGAGGGCTACAAGCACTTCGGTACCATGCACCTCATCAACTCGAAAAAGGGTATCCTCTTCGTGGCCGATACACTCATCAACCGTCACCCCGACGAGGAAGCACTTTACGACATTGCTCGCCTTTCGGCTGAAACTGCTCGTTTCTTCAACCGTACTCCGGCCATCGCCATGCTGTCGTACTCGAACTTCGGTACCGACACCGAGGGCAGCGCCGAGCGTATGCAGCACGTCATCAAGCGCCTGCACAACGAACTCCCCGACTTGGCAATCGACGGCGAAATGCAGTTGAACTTTGCCATGGACAAGGATTTGCGCGACGAAAAGTATCCGTTCAACCGCCTCAAGGGCTTGGACGTCAACACGCTCATCTATCCCAACCTTTCGGCTGCCAACTCGTCGTACAAAATGGTGAAGGCTATGGTCGACGATGGCGAAGTGGTAGGCCCCATCCAGATGGGTCTGAACAAACCCATTCACTTCACCGACTTCGAAAGTTCGGTTCGCGACATCGTTAACGTAACGGCTGTAGCCGTGATTGATGCCATTGTTTACGAAAAGAAAAAGGAAAAGTAAACGGCGGCCACTTACGAACTTTCAAACCGGTTGTTGAACCCACAAACTGCTTTTTTTGAAAGGGGCGGTGTGCTGTAATTTTGGTTTCCGAACACCAGCGTAATGCCCCCGCAAGTCATACGACAACCCTATTTGCCCGGTGCCCTCATGCAAGGGGCGTCGGGCAAATTATTTTTATCAATTTATGCGAAGCCTTTTCACGTTTTTCTGTCTTTCCGTGCTGTGCATTTTGCCACAGGCAGTACAAGCGCAAACCGTCATCGAACTGGACCGTGGCGGAAACGTGCGCAACAAAACCATCGACGACTACAAGGAAGAAAACGGCATGGCCGAACGCCTGCGTGCCGACTCTTTGCTCTATGTCGACCACTTGCGCCGCGCCTTCAACGCACTCCACACTGATTCGCTCACCGAAGCCGAAAACTATTTTACCCAGGCCTTGAAGCTGCGTCCGCATGCGCCGGGCAATCATGTGGTGCGCTATAATCTGGCGCAAATCAGTCGGGCCAGGGCGCAATACCTGCCGGCACTCAAGCAGCTCAACGAATTGATCAAGGAATTACCCAACTACTACGATGCACGCTTGGCGCGAGCCGAAATCAACCTGGAACTGGGCAATGCACGCGAAGCTGTGGTCGATGCCGAAGTGCTGATGAACAACGATGCGCTGAAACAAATTGACCCCGACTTACAGCTGAAGGCGCTTTTCGTCAGAGCTGCTGCCCAATACCGGGCGCACCGCTACGTCGAGGCGCGCGCCGACATTCACCGTCTGCTGCAGGCACAGCCCCAAAACGTAAATGCCCAAATAATTGAAGCTCTGATACTGCAAAAAATGGGTCAGCCCAAGGAAGCGCTCAACACCTTGAACCGCATTGTTTCGGCAAACCCCACGCACGAGGATGCGCTCCTTACGCGTGCGGCCCTGCACCTGGAACTCGGCATGACGGCTCCGGCCAAGGCCGACTACGACCAGCTCATTGCCCTGCAACCGAAAGATGGCAACCTGTATGTGGAACGCGCCCGTACGCTCATCAAACTCAACGATAAGTCGGGTGCTCGCCGTGACCTTGACAAGGCACTTTCGCTCGGCATTCCCCGTGGCATGGTGCAGGCACTCTACAATTTGCTGCGCCCCTAACCCCTGTAGCCCTCTGTGGCTGGGTTCAACCGAAAACGTTACGGCTCACGGCCTTTAAAGGTTAAATTAACCCAAAATCCACACCTTGATAAGCCTGCGAATTGGGGTCGCTGCAATCACGGAGCGGCGCTTCGTAAAAATTTATTCCGCGATTCTTGAATTTAGTTCCGAGCCTGTCCAAATTATGTCTTATACTGATATAGGTAGACACATTAACAAACTAATAAATGTGTCCTAAG
>OHGS01000374.1_pt1 | contig 23386 bp, 18 predicted proteins | sample 1567831 | NCBI WGS metagenome assembly OHGS01 (sample SAMEA3879596, study PRJEB24766) | human gut metagenome | biome: human-associated habitat; feature: feces | place: USA | collected 1985/1987
TCTACTGATAACGGTTATAAAAGAAAAAACTGTCTAGCTAAATCAGGAAAAGACAATTAGTTCCAAGCTAGTTGAAATTAGTTCCGAGCTAGTTGAAATTAGTTCCGAGCTAGTTTGAATTAGTTCCGAGCTAGTTTTAAGAATCTCGGAATTATTGATAATCAGCGTTTTCAGAAAAACGCCGATGTCGGTTCTGCCAACGCTCATTGCGCTTTGCAATAAAGCAAAAGGCGAACGTTTTATTATTACGTTTGTTTACCTGTTTGTTAATTCCGTCCTACGTCCAACAAACAGCGAAATATTTCCCATTCCAAAATGATAGAAGGTTATACTTTGGAGCGTAGGTGAAGCAAATATTAAAATTTGCCATTTGAATTTGTACTGGTCAATACCCACAAGGTTCGTTGTAAAGCTAAACAAGCCTTCAGCTCACATTGTTTGAATACATATATAATCATCAGTATATGAAACGGATAATACTCAATCATCAAAAAAACAAAAGTTTGCTATTTTTGTGCAATTTGATAATAAAAATATAGAGCTAATTAAAAAAAACTATCATTTATTTTTATATATTATAGTCTTTCATTATATTTGCATGCAAGTGTATAACCTTAAAAATACCTTACTGATGAAGAATCCGAACAGTTTAATTAGTAGGTTTCGTTCAGAATTACGTACTTCTCATACAGCTACTGCTTTTAACAATAATCCAAATTTGCTTTAGCCAAGTATGGCACATATAATTCGTATATACTGTCATAGGCTGATGACAAATAGTTTGGTGCAGCCCAAAGGTTTTGCACCAAACTAATCCGTTGAAATCCTTAAATGCTTTCCTAATGAAAAAAAAGATACTCTTTTTACTGCTCGCGTTTCCCTTTACGCTTACTCATGCCTATGCCCAACAGCCGAATGGAGAAGATACTATTCAGGTATATAAATTTAAAGTGCTTGATGGTTTTTCCGAAGCAATGATAGAGGGTGCGCATGTTTCAATTTATGAAGCTGATAGTACGACGCTCTTGGTAGATTCCATGAAGTATGAAAGTAAAAAACTCATGATGGGTTATTTTTATCGCGAAGTACCCAAAAGGAAGGCTTATGTCTATCGCATTGAACGCGAAGGATATCCCACAACCTGGCATTACTGTAAAGTGAAAATGCCAAGAGGTGTCACACTCTTTACGCCCAAACCAGTATATATTTACCAGAACGCACCTGAAACCGATTTGAGTGAAGCCACTGTGACGGCTTCGCGCATATTGATGGTGACGAAAGGAGATACCATTGAATATAATGCCGCTGCATTCCGAATGCAGGACGGTTCGATGCTCGACGGACTGATACGTGCACTGCCCGGCGTGAAACTCGATGAAAACGGGAAAATTACGGTGAACGGTGAATTTGTGTCGAGTTTGCTCGTCAATGGACGTGACTTTTTTAGTGGTGACCCCCGTGTAGCCCTGCATAACTTGCCGGCATACACGGTGAACAAAGTACAAGTGTACCGAAAAAATGAACATGCCGAACGCGATGGCAGAGAACGCTCGCAGGAGGAGAAAGAACGCGACCCACTGGTGATGGACGTTCGCCTGAAACGCGAATATGCCCAAGGCTGGATTTCGAACTATGAGCTGGCCGGTGGCACCAACCTGAAAGGCGGATGGGACGAACGATGGCTTGCCCGCCTCTTTGCCATGCGATATACCAACCATTCAACGCTGGCATTTTATGCCAACGCCAATAACTTGAACGATGATGCTGCCCCCGGCAGCAAGGGCGAATGGAAAAAGGCCGACCCGGCAGACGGCGAAAAGAAAACGTACACAGCCGGCATTTCACTCGACCTTGAACCCAAGGATTCAAAGTTCAAATTCAACACTTCGCTACAGGCACTCCGACAGGAAAAACTTACGGCTACGGTACGAAATCAAGAAACCTTTTACGACGGTGGAAGCGTTTACGACCATTCCACAGCGCGCGATAAAAACACCACTACTGACCTGAAATGGCAGTCGAGATTGAACTATAACTACTTGTCGAATTACTTTACGGCAGAGTTTGCTGCCAATTATGCCCATAACAAAAACACCGCCTCGCTTCGGCAACAATCACAGCAGCAATTTGCAAGCAGCATTGATACCCTTTACAACCGTAGTCAGGACAGTCGCTACCGCTATACAGGGTGGGGCGTTTCTTCGCTTTTGAGTGGCAATAGCTATCTCGGCAGTAAAATACTGAATTACTATTTCAAATCGAACTACAATCACGAAAAAGCGAATTTGTTTGCTGCCGACCGCATTGTTTACTTTCCTCTTGAAAACGTTGTTCCCGAGCAGCGCAAATCATACCTGCCTGCCAAAGATTACCAGTTTCAAACAGGAATCAGCCTGCAGCATTTTGCGTTGGACAAAGAGCGTGGCAAAGATGGTTGGGCAAAACCATTCGGTTTCAATTATTATGTGAAGTACAGTTATTCGCAACAATTCAATTCCGGCCACCAGGATTTGCAGCGCAACACAAACGACTGGCTTTCCCCCCTTACACAGCAAGCGGCTGATTGGTTCATTGACAAGCAAAACAGTTACCACACTACGCGGCTTGAACGAGTACAGCAACTTGACCTTGAAATGGAGTCAAGCTACAAAGATATTGCGCTAAGGCTTGTGCCTACATTGTATCTGTATAACAGACAACTCCATGACTACAGAAACCAAACCAATCAATCTGTAAACAACCATACATTCGTTTGCAACCTTGCCGGCGAATTGCTTTATTCATACAAGAATAATGATTTTTTGCTTGGGGGAGGTTGGGAGTACGAACTTCCGAACCTTATGGACTTGCTCGATGTTCGCAACGAAACCGACCCGCTTGTGCACTATCTGGGAAATCCTCAGTTGCATAAAACGCGTAAAACTTACGGCACATTGCAATATCGGTTCAGAACCCAAGAAAAGTCGCGCCAATTAAACTTCAGTGCCACGTATAACAAATGGAAAAATGCAGTGGCCACGGCACAGCGTTACAACAAGCAGACCGGCGTGACCACCTACCAGCCCATGAATATCAACGGCAACTGGCAAGCTACGGCAAACTGCAACTACACCCAAATTCTTGACAAAAAAAGCCGGTGGGACTTACAGAATAACCTTCGCTTTGGTTTTGCACACAGCATGGGCTTTGCCAACGACGGTACGGAACAGGCCGGCCGCACGCTCGCCTTCGACAATGTGGCACTCAACGACGAGTTGACCATCAACTATCGCATCAACAAAATCAGAATCGGAGCCAAAGCCGCAGCACAGTGGACTTCGACCGAAAGCCGCGAACCGGGCTTCAGCGATTTCAGCTACACCGACTATTCATACGGCCTGACGTTCTATTCGCCCATTCTGTGGGGCATCGACTTCAGCACCGACATCATGGCATACAGTCGACGCGGATACAACGACCCCACGATGAATACCACCGATTGGGTGTGGAATGCCTCGCTGGCCAAGACGTTGGGCAAGAAACAGCAATGGATGGTCAAGGCTAATGCGTTCGACCTTTTGCAGCAAATAGCCAACATTCGGAAAACCGTAAATGTGCAGGGACGCACCGAAACTTGGTATAACACCATTCCGTCGTACCTTACACTCCACGTGGTTTACCGGCTGGATGTGAAGCCTAAGAAGAAAAATATTCAATGAAGTCGTCTGATTTTAGAAGAGATAAATCTCCAAATCAAATCTTAGTCAGAAAAGTTTAGACGATTTCAATAAATAACTAACGCCATGCGCCCCATCAGAGGGCATATAGATGCATACAAAAAAGGCCGTAAGCAGGGAGGAAAGTTCCCTTTGCTTACGGCCTTAAATGTTAGGAGGTTGGGCAGAGCCTGTTCAATGCCGGCTAATCGGCCTGCCACGTATGCTTCGGAATGAAGCTAAAGCTGTTTGTTTTCCACTTTCATATTTTGCTTTGCATCGTCAAGCAGCCTTTTGCCTTCGGGAGTGAGCAAAGCTGATATTCGGGCGGTGGTGAGCGGAATGCTCACAGCTCCTTCGGCCATGCTGCCGATAAGTCCTTCGTTGAAAACGAACGTAATGCCCTTCGGCGTAATGGTCCATTCGTCGATGCGCGATGCCTCGTTGTAGAACGTGCTGTTTTTAGCCGCAGCCTGCTTGATTTCCTTGTTCACGATTTTCAGCAGCGCGTCGGTGTGGTTGCTAAACAGGTACTTCAAACTCACCACTTGCGCGTCCTTGCGCATGAACGTAAGGTAGCGCGAGGCACCATAACCGTGGGCACCCCCTTCGTAAATGTAGAAGGAGTATTTGAACACAATGAGTTCGGGCGAATGCGCGTAGTACTTCAAGCTGACGTCCGATTCGAGCGGCATGCACTCAGTAGCCTCGTATTTATTCTTGTTGATGAACGTAAAGTCGGGGCATTGGTCGTCGTTGGCAAACAGCGGTTGGGCTGTTTCTTTTTTGATAATCTGGTCGATGGTGCCCTGTGCTTTCTTTTCGAACATCCATTTAATGAGCCTTTGCTGCAAGCTGCTCAGGTTTTGGCACGCAGCCACATCCTCGGGCCACTCCAAGTCGAACGATTTGCGGCTACTGATAAAGTCGTCGTAACCCTCAATGCGCTCTTTGGTAATGGCGTACACATCCTTTTTGATATGGCGCATTTCGTCGGTTGTAGCCTCGGTTGCGGTGTCGGCCCGAACCGAATCGGTGGCAGTGGCAGTCTGTTGTATAGAGTCGGTCGCCGGTTGCTGAGGGTCGGATGTGGTTTTCCCCTTGCAGCCCGTCAGCACGGGCAGAAGCAGCATAGGCAGCGAAATAATCCACAATTTAGTCATGCAGTGAAAACGTATTAAAGGTTGAGCAACGATTTGATAGCAAAAAACAGAATCGGCATGAAAAGTGCCGGAAGCAGGTTAATGGTTTTGCAGTCCTTGATGTGAAGCACACCCAAACCCGATGCAGCAATCAGAATGCCGCCGACCAGCGATACCTCGGCAATGAGTTCCTCGGAAATAAACGTGCGCGACAACATGGCAATGCCGTAAATGCTCGACATCCACACCAATACGATGACCGAAGTGATGACCACCCCGAAACCGTAGGACGAAGCCACCACAATCATGGTAACGAGGTTGAGCGTGGCAGCAGTCATGAGGTAGGTATCGTCGCCATACAATGCGCTCATCACCGGACCCATCATGGCCAGTGTGCCCACACAGCAAAGCAGTACGGCTGTGGTGATGCCCTGCGAAAGGTTCGAACTCGACATTTTACGCGTGGTCGACTCCATGCGCTGGTCGAGCTTCAACACGGTACCTAACAAACCACCCATCGAAAGACAGAAGATGAAAAGCACGGGGTACTGAGTCTTTTGCATATTTTCAATGGCTACGTTCACACCCAGAACCAGGGCACAAAGTCCCATGGCAGTGTTCAGAACGTTGATGTACTTTTCGCTGATGCTTTTGCGAAATAGGGCGCCGATGGCACTGCCTACTACAACGGCGACGGCATTGATGATAATGGCAAACATACGTGTTTGAGTTGAAAAGGTTAATTGTAAGGTTTTTTAAAAAATGAGCCTATCAGTAACAGACGCAAATTGCCGGCAGTATAGGCACGGCTTCTTTCTATGGGCCGCTCAATGCCGCTTGGGCAAATTCGTTACAGGTTACAACTCTGTTTGTATATGCGAAGTTACACTAAACGCTGAAAAAACCAAAAATATTGGCATCAAAATGAAGCACGAAAGCCGTATTTTCATTTCTGACGACGGCTAAATCCTGACGAAAAGCATGAATGCCGAAAAAATAATCGGTGAAAGTGGTAAAAAATCGATTTAATGCTTAAATTTGCCCCCAACAACTGACGACCGGCTGTCAACTACAGTTTCAAAGCAGAGGGCCGCCAGGGATTACATCATCAATCAAAATAAAAAGTACTATGCAGAATATTGATTGGGCCAATTTGAAGTTTGGCTATATGCCCACCGACTACAACGTTCGCTGCTATTATCGTAACGGTAAATGGGGAGCCATCGAAGTGTCCTCTTCTGAAACCATCAACATACACATGGCAGCCACTGCTTTGCACTATGGACAGGAAGCCTTTGAAGGTCTTAAGGCTTTCCGTTGTCCCGACGGCAAAATCCGCGCTTTTCGCGTTAAAGACAATGCCGAACGTCTGCAAAACACCTGTCGAGGCATCATGATGCCCGAACTCCCCACTGAACTCTTCGAGGAAATGGTGAAGAAAGTGGTGTTGCTCAACGAACGCTTCGTGCCTCCCTACGAAAGCGGTGCATCGCTCTACCTGCGTCCGCTGCTCATCGGTACGGGTGCACAAGTAGGCGTACATCCTGCCGATGAATATCTGTTTGTGATTTTCGTAAGTCCCGTAGGTCCTTACTTCAAGGGCGGTTTCGCTACGAACGATTATGTGATTATCCGCGAATACGACCGTGCCGCTCCGCTTGGTACCGGACAGTATAAGGTGGGTGGTAACTATGCTGCCAGCCTCAAGGCCAACCACATTGCCCACGAAGCTGGCTATGCTTCAGAGTTCTACCTCGATGCACGCGAGAAAAAGTATATCGACGAATGCGGTGCTGCCAACTTCTTCGGTATCAAGGATGGTAAATACATTACGCCGAAATCATCGTCGATTCTGCCCTCAATCACCAACCGCAGCTTGCAGCAGTTGGCCAAAGACCTTGGCTACGAAGTAGAGGTTCGCCCCATTCCCGAAGAAGAACTCGAAACCTTCGAGGAAGCCGGTGCTTGCGGAACGGCTGCCGTAATCAGCCCCATCCGTCGTATCGACGATTTGGAAAACAAGAAGAGCTACGTCATTTCGAAGGACGGTAAGCCTGGACCCATCTCCGAAAAACTCTACAAACTGCTCCGCAACATTCAGTATGGCATCGAACCCGATGCACACGGATGGATCACGGTCATCGAGTAATCACCCAAAACTGAGGCTCAGCACTTCCTGACCTCGAAGGTAATCATAACCCTTTAAGCGCAAAGCGGGAAATGTAAGGCTGCACAGCGAAATTTCAGTATTCCGCTCATGCTCCTTGCATTTCCTGCTCTGCTGTGTTTTAATCAGGCGTTTCAAAATAAGTAGAAATGCCCAGTCGTAATCATTAACTAAACTTCGCATGAAACAATTCGTACGTATATTCCTCGCCCTGTTTATTACCTCGAGCGTGGGATTCGCCATCGTGTCGTGCAACGGCGACAAACAAAAATTGGCCGATAAAGAAAAAGAACTCCAGGAACTCCGCCAGCTTGCCGAACTCGACAAACGCGAAATGGAAAACCAGTATGCCGAGTTTGCCAGCCAGTATGGCGAACTGAAAAAGAGCGTTAAAGACGATTCGCTCATTACCCGGCTTAACGAAGAGCAGGCACGCGCTGAGGCTTTGCTCAAAGAACTGAAAAATACGAAAGCCAACAGCTCGGCCGAAATTCTGCGTCTGAAAAAAGAACTGGCCACCGTGCGCGCCGTGCTTCGCGACTACATCCGCCAGGTCGATTCGTTGCAGCAGCTGAATCAGGCCCTCATTGGCGAACGCGACCAGGCTTTGGCACAGGCAGCCCGTACGCAGGTGGAGAACACTAACATTCAGGAGCGCAACACGAAGCTCAACGAAAAGGTGGCCATCGCCGCACAGCTCAATGCCACGGGTGTGAACATTTCACCCCTCAAGAAAAACGGTAAAACTGCACGCAAGAGCAAAGACATTGTTCGCTTTGCCGTTACGTTTACCATTACCCGCAACGTAACCGCCTCGGCAGGCAACCGCACCGTGTATGTACGTTTGCTCAAGCCCAACCAGCAGGTGGCTGGACAGGTGGGTAACTTCCAGTACGAAAACCGCTCTATCGGCTACTCAGCAGCCAAAACTGTGGAGTACAACGGGCAGGAAACCCACGTAACCGTGTACGTGCCCATTTCTGAATACCTCAGTGCCGGAAATTATTCGGCCTATATCTTTGCTGACGGCCAGATGATTGGTTCAGGCAGTCTGCAAATGAACAAATAATTGGGTACACCCGGTTATGAATTAGGAAATAAGCATAGGCAACCCTACTGTTTGCCAAGATGTACGATAAAACTGCGCCCGCATGTTTGGAACCTACCGACGTGCGGGCGCAGTGCGTGACATCAGTGCGTCAGAGCCAAGAAATTGCCCCTAAAATTAGCCACAGTGTAACAGAAATGAGATATTGAAGAACAAAAGCCACATAAAGTGCCGCACAAGCATAAAAAACAGTAGGAGTATTTGGCTAAATAAGATGAACTTTTTAAATTTGCGCACAAAATAAAACGTAAGTAAGGTGAAGCACATAGCAAAAAGTATCGGATAAATAGCGAATTGCTTGAAAATATCAGCAAAAAGCACCACTAAAAATGCGGTAAATACCAATTAAAATCCTTATCTTTGCCTTGAAAAAGTCAGAGGTTGCAAAGCGTATTTAGCAATCTGGCTGTAATGAAAGGAAGGTAAAATGCATTCCATACTTACGGATTAACGAATAAATATCTGAAAATCAATAATTTACTTTTTTACAACCAATTAATCTTTACAACATGGCAACTACAAATGCTACTGCACCCAAGGGTGCGCCCAAGAAACAATCTCAGGATTTCACCGGCATTAAGTCTGGTCTTTCTGTTATTATTGTCTGCGCATTAATCGCAGAAGCTATCTACGTGTTCGGTTTCGGTCACATGAGCAACTTTAAGGGAGCTGAAGGTGCATCTGCAATGTTCTCTTTCTTCTTAGGTGCTGATGAGTCTTACGAACCCGCCAACTTGATGGGTACCGTTTACAAAGGTGGTTTCGTAGTGCCTATCATCTGGACGCTTTTGATCACCGTAGTAGCTCTTTCAATCGAGCGTTTCTTCGCTATCCGCAACGCTTACGGCCGTACCAGCCTCACTAAGTTCGTTGCCGACATCAAGTCAGCTCTCAAGAACAACGATATGGCTAAGGCTCAGCAGCTCTGCGACAAGCAGCGCGGTTCTGTTGCTAACGTAGTAGGTGCTACTTTGAGAAAGTACAAAGAAATGGAAGAAAACACTGTCCTCACGAAGGAACAGAAGATTCTTTCAATCCAGAAGGAACTCGAAGAAGCAACTGCTCTCGAAATGCCTATGATGCAGGAAAACCTTCCTATCATCGGTACTATCGTAACCCTCGGTACTTTGGCCGGTCTGTTCGGTACGGTGCTCGGTATGATCAAGTCGTTCTCGGCAATGGCTAGCGGTGATGGTGGTGCTGACTCTTCAGCTCTGTCAACCGGTATTTCTGAGGCACTTGTAAATACGGCTTCTGGTATCGCAACCGGTGCACTCGCCGTTATTTCTTACAACTACTACACTAACAAGATTGACCGTCTTACCTTCTCTCTCGACGAAGTAGGTTTCACTATCGTAGAAACTTTCTCTGCAACTCACTAATAAGCATATAAAATAAGGTATTTAAGACATGGGACGTTTTAAAATTACAAAACAAGATACGTTCATAGACATGACGCCTATGAGCGATGTCATGGTCCTGCTGCTTACCTTCTTTATGCTTACTGCAACATTTGTCAAAGAAGAACCCATCAAGGTAAATACTCCCGGATCAATTTCGGAAGTGAAAATCCCCGCAAACAACCTGCTGACCATCTTCGTTGAAAAGAATGGCAAGGTGTTTATGACCATGGACTCACCCGAAGGGCTGCGCAAACTCGCCAAGGCGATGAACGAAGCCGGTAAACTGAGTCTCAGTGATGGTGAAGTGGAAGCCTTTTCTCAAGCTCCGACTTTCGGAACCCCGCTCAACGTAATGAAGAGCTGGTTGGCTTCGGATGTGAAGAACGAACTCCTTACAAAGAGTAAAGAAGCAGGCATTCCTTGTGACAGCATAAACAATGAGCTGAAGACTTGGGTAAGTACAGCACGCGAAGCGTGTGGCGAAGGTATGAATATTGCCATCAAGGCCGATAAATCTACTTCCTACGCCGTAATTAAAAGAGTAATGGATTCACTGCGCGAAGTGGATGAGAACCGTTATAATCTCATCACCGCACTTAAAGGCGTAGATGATTAAATTTGAACATTATGGCAAAAAAAGGTGGAAGTAAACAAAAGAAAATGAACTCACGCGTGGACTTCACGCCGATGGTGGATATGATCATGCTTCTCGTGACGTTCTTTATGCTTTGTACGACGCTGCTTAAACCGCAGACCATGCAAATCAATATGCCTTCGGATAAGGAGGACATTAAAGACGAAAACAGAAGCCAAATCGCTGCCTCTAAGGCAATTACCATCCTCATTGACGAGAATAACACGATTTACTACTTTAAGGGTAAACCCGACGGTGGTACCGACATCCCCGATGAAGGTAAGCTCTTCAAATCAGCATACGGAAAGAATGGTATTCGCAAGGTGCTCCTTGAATCGAACCCCCAGGCTCTCCGCGAAGTTGAAAAGCTTAAGGCTGAGTTCGCTAAGAAGAGAACATCTAATGTACAGGAAGAACAAAAGCTGAAGAATGATTATAAGGAACGCCTTAACAAAATCAAGAATGCCGAATATACTCCGAACGTGATTATCAAGGCTTCTGATAAGGCTACTTATGACAACCTCATCCAAGTTCTCGATGAAATGCAGATTTGCAGCATTGGACGTTATGTGATTGATAAGTTCGCTGATGGCGACAAAGCCAAAATTGAGGCTTTGAAAAATGGCACGGCGCAGTAATAACTATAAGTGAAGTATAAACTAATATGTCTAAAGTAGATTTGGCATCACAGGCGTGGTGCGACATGGTATTCGAAGGACGTAATAAAGAGTACGGAGCTTATCGTCATCGCGCTAACAAGGGTAAATTCCAACTCCGTGCCATTATTATCGTTGTCATTGCCATTATCGCTATCGTTGCCTTTATCTTCGCTAAGTCGGCTGTTGAAGCCGCTATCGAGAAGAATAAAGACTTGGCTGGCGAAACGGTAACTGAAATCCAGGAACTCAAGAAAGAAGAACCTAAAAAGGAAGTCAAGAAGCAAGAACCCAAACTCGAATACGAAAAACCCATCCAAAAGGTGGCCGTTAAGTCGTCTATCCAGTTTACTGTTCCTAAAATCGTCGACGACGCTAATGTCGACCACTCAAAGGAACTGAAAACGCAGGATGAGTTGACGAAGAGTAAGTTCGCTATCGCTTCGCAAGACTACGTGAACGAAACCGGTGGTACCGGTATCAACATCGACGACTTGAAGGAAAACCAGCAGGCCGGCGGTACTACGGTTCCTCCCAAGGAACCCGAAGTGGTTGATAACGCCATCGTTGAAGTTCCCGCTACCTATCCCGGTGGTGAAGAAGCTCTTCTGGCATTCGTGTCGAAGAACCTCGTTTATCCTGCCATCGCTCAGGACCAGGAACTCCAGGGTACTGTAGTACTCCGTTTCAAGGTTGACGTTGACGGTTCGGTAAGCGCTGTGAAGATCGAGAAATCGCTCTCTCGCGAGTGCGATGAAGCTGCTGCCGCTGTGGTACGCAAGCTCCGTCGTTTCGTTCCCGCCAAACAGCAGGGTCACCCTGTTCCCGTTTGGTTCCGTCTTCCCATCCGCTTCAGAATTCAGTAATCAATCGAACGATTATACTTAAATACTTTACGGGCAATAAAGGCTTCGGCTTTTATTGCCCGTTTTGTTGCTTGTTATTATCGGAGTTTTTATAACTTTGCAAAAGCGAAGATAGATTTCAATAAAGTATTCTATCACTTCAACTTTAGTCAATCCTGTATAAATAACTATTGTGATGAAGAAAAATTATTTTTCGTTAGCAGCCACTTTACTATGCAGTTTGCTGTTTGTGGCATGCGGCAATCAAAAGCCCAAATCGAACTGGATGGCCGATGACGATGTACGCGTTGCCATCGACGAAACTTTCCAGCCCATCATGGATAATTTGGTGCAAACCTTTGGCATGGCCAATGTCGAAGCTAACATGAAACCCGTGTATGTCAGCGAGGATTCAGCCCTGCGCATGCTCGTGAACGACAGTATCCGTTGCTGTATCGCAACGCGCAAACTCAGCGATCGCGAAAAAACTGTGGTCAAGGGACATAACCTGGGTTTGAAGCAGGCACTTATTGCCACCGATGCCATTGCACTCATCGTTAACAAGGAAAATACGGATTCGCTCATCAGCCTCGAAGAAATCAAAGGCATTGTCAGCGGAAAAATTACCCGTTGGGAACAGCTGAAGCACCACACGCGCAGCGGTGAACTCAAGCTCCTTTTCGATAATTCAGGTTCAAGCACCGTGCGTTTCATGAAAGACTCCCTTTGCGGTGGCAAGGATATTCAGGGCAATGTCTACGCGTCGGAGGGTAAAACCAATGAGTCGGTTATCGAAATGGTGAAAGCTGACCCTACGATTATTGGTGTAATCGGTACCAACTGGCTTAAAGGCAATTCGGAAACCGCCCTTGCCGATTTTAGCAAACTCGATATCAACGTGATGCGTGTGTCACGTAACCCCGATACCTATGCCAAGTACGTTCGCCCGTATCAATATTACATTGCCACTGGCGACTATCCCTTGCTGCGTTCCGTGTACATCATCACTACCGACCCCCGTACCCAGTCGCTCGTACGCAACTTCTTCTTCTTTGCCAAAGGACAGAAAGGACAGACCATCATTTGCAACAATTCGCAGTTGCTGCCTATCACTCCCGTACAGGTAAAGAAGGTGGATGTCAACGAGTAAGCACCTGCTGCCCATCACTCCCGTACAGGTAAAGAAGGTGGATGTCAACGAGAAAGCACCTGATGCGTTCCGTATGCACAGCGTTTCGAAGTAGGGTAGAAGTTACACAATGCTTCGCCCAATTTCATGTCGGTGCATCTGCCAAATTCGCCTGAAATGCAGCAATTTTGTCATCAAAATGCCACAAATTCATTTGTATTTACCAAATTGCCCGACGTTGTGCGCATTTTTGCAAATAAATAATCGATTTTGCTGCGCAAAGTCTTGATAAATTGTTATATTTGCAAACAAATTGTCGGAAACTAAGCGTCCGACAGTGCAGGGACAAAATTCAGAGAGGATAAGCATCCTCGGTAGACATTACATCTCTAATAACGAACACAACCAAAACAGATATGAAGAAGAACTTTTTTCGCGTATTAGCCTTTTCAGCCCTCTTCGCTTTGGGCTTGAACACTGCAACGGCTCAAAGAAGCTATGAATGCCCTCCTTTGAATGCCGAGTATCAGACCATGGCCGATGAGGTTATCAACCTCAGCATGGAGGACCCCGATAAAGCCAACAAAACCTTCATGAAGTTGGCTAAGAAAATCCGCAACAATAAGGAAGATCTTGTTGCTGTAGGTACTTATTTCCTTGAAAAGAACAACTATCCCGCAGCCAGCATGTGTGCTGACTACGTGTACAAGGCAGAGCCTACTTACATTCCCGGTTTGATGTTCTCTGGCGAAGTGTTCATGAAGGCACAGAAGTGGGGACAGGCAGGTATGCGTTTCGACGAAGTGCTTGCAATCGACCCCGCCAATGTTCCCGCTTTGAAGCGTAACGCTTTCGTTTATAAAAACGTAAACCCCCACGTAGCTATCGAAGCTCTTGAAAAAATCAAGGCTGCTGACCCCAGCTACTACGATGCTGACAAGGACCTCGGCGACATCTACTATAAGCTCAGCCAGTACGACGACGCTGTGAAAGCTTACGAAACTTACTACAAGGCTGCCCCCAAGGATGCTAACCTCGACATTCGTTCGTGCGAAAACTTCCTCCAGTCGCTCTATTCGCAGGCTAACTTTGCCCGTATCATTGAAGTGACTACTGAAGTCCTCCCCCTCGCACCCAAAGATATGGTTATCCGTCGTATGGACTTCTTTGCCAAAGTAAACAAGATTGGCGAAGCTATGGACTACGATGCAGCTATCAAAACGGCTGAAGAAGCTTCGGCTTACCTCAGCGATCCTGAATACGCTGACAGCAACTACATTTCGGTAGACTACGAATATGCTGCTGCTTTGGCTAAGGAAAAGCAGGATTTCCCCGCTGCTATCACGGCTTACGAAAAAGCTTTGGCTAAGGACCCCTCTAAGCTCAACAACTACAAGGAGTTGGCTAAACTTTATAGCCGCGACGGTAAGGGCGAACAAGCCATCGCTACTTACAAAAACTATATGGAAAAGAAGGGCGACAAGGTTGACATTACCGACTACTTCGGTTTGGGTATGGAATACCTCAAGGTGAGCCGTATTGAACAGGATCCCACCAAGAAGGCTGAACTCATCGCTGCCGGTGATGCTGCTTTCAACAAGGTGCTCGAACAGGAGCCTACTTACTACAAGGCTGTGATGCAGCAGGCTGCTCTTCACATCGTTGACCCCAAGGCGGCTGAGGACGAACCTAAGGCTCTCTACGAAAAGGCACTCGGCATGATGCCTGCTACCGGCGATGGTAAGTCGAGCGAAGAGGATGTACTTGCTGCTAATCCCTTCCGTCACCTCGCTGCTCAGTATCTTGCTTTCTACTACTCACAGAAGGAGGATTTCGATACCTGCCGTAAGTATGTTGACATGATGCTTCAGGCTGATCCTGAAAGTGCAAATGCCAAGACTTTCGACGAAGCACTTAAGAGCATGGGTAAGTAATCCATAATCTCTGTTGGAAAATAGCTAAACATAACGCTCCTGTGATTCCGCTGGTGAATTGCAGGAGCTTTTTTTACCTTACCGCAAGAGTGGTTCACTGTGAGTGTGGCAAAGACTCGGTAGAAATTGTGGCCCAGATGCAAAAGCGTGTGGTAAAACTCAACAATGCCTGTCTGAAACACATTCGCGTGGTTGAGTTTTACTCTCCGCTTTTTTGTTAGAAGATTGATAGAACTATGACAAATGTGCAAAAAGGTATAGAAAATACAACATTTTAAATAGAAAAAGCATGAAAATTTTGCAGTTCTTTCAAAAACGTATAACTTTGCATGAGGAAAAAGTAGTTACAGCAGAAGGGAAAATCTCAGGATATGTTTTTATAGAACCCCCTATTGCAATAAACTTTTAAGTACAGTTTTTTATCCCCTGATAATCAGTATAATATACATAGTATTTTCACATGGATTTTTCATGGATTCTTCATGGATTTTCAGGTATTAGGAATCGGTACATTTGCTTTTCCGTAAATTCATACATCTAACTCAAATACGCTATTTTATGAAATTGGTAAAATGTTTTGCCTTTGCATTTGCAGCCATGCTCACTTTGGGCACCAGCATTGCAAACGCTCAGTCTTTGTCGCCCACGACTAAGTGGCATTGGGACAAAGGTACGATTGTAGTTGACACCCCCGAACGTCCTGCCGGACAGCAAGATGTGCTGAACCTCACCGCTCCGAAAATTCAGAATGTTCGCGTAGCTTTCGTAGGTTTGGGTATGCGTGGCCCCGGCGCCGTTGAGCGTTTCTGCCACATTCCCGGTGTGCAAATCGTAGCACTTTGCGACTACGTTCCCGAACGTGCCGAAGCTTGCCAAAAGTACTTGCAGAAAGCCGGTTTGGCTCCTGCTGCTATCTACTCAGGCGAAAAGGGTTATGAAGAACTCTGCAAGCGCAGCGACATTGACCTCGTTTATGTAGCTACCGACTGGGATCACCACGTACCCGTGGCTAAGTGCGCCCTTGAAAATGGCAAGCACACTGCTATCGAAGTACCTTCTGCTATGAACTTGCAGGAGTGCTGGGACCTCATCAACCTTTCTGAAAAGAACCGCAAGCACTGTATGATTCTTGAAAACTGCTGCTACGACTGGTTCGAAATGAATACCCTCAACATGGCACAGCACGGTGTGTTCGGTGAAGTAATCCGCGCACAGGGTGCTTACATCCACAACCTCGACGACTTCTGGGATTACTACTGGAAGAACCCCAATGGTTCTGACCCCGGTAAACTCGGCTGGCGTATGAAGTACAACATGGAAAACCGTGGTGACGTTTACGCTACCCACGGCCTTGGCCCCGTTGCTCAGGCTCTCGACATTCACCGTGGTGACCGCATGACTACGCTCGTAGCCATGGATACCAAGAGCTTCCACGGCAAGGAATATGTAGAAAAGAAAACCGGCAAGGAGTGCAAGGAATTCCGCAATGGTGACCACACCACGACGCTTATCCGTACCGCTAACGGTAAGGTAATCGAAATCCAGCACAACGTAATGACTCCCCAGCCCTACAACCGTTTGTATCAGCTCACCGGTACCAAGGGTTTTGCCAACAAGTATCCTACCGAAGGTTACGCTGTAGACGCTAAGCAGCTCGCTGCTACCGGTCACCAGCCTAAGGTAGACAACCTCAGCTCTCACGGCTTTATGCCCGATGCTGAAAAGCAGGCTCTCGAAGCTCAGTACCAGCACCCCATCCTGAAGAAGTACGGTGCCATGGCTAAGGAAGTAGGTGGTCACGGTGGTATGGACTTCATCATGGATGCCCGTATGGTTTACTGCTTGCAGAACGGTCTTCCCCTCGATATGGACGTATACGACTTGGCAGAATGGTGCTCTTTGGCAGAACTCGGTGCCCTTTCAATGGACAACAACTGCGCTTCAGTTGCATTCCCCGACTTTACTCGTGGCAACTGGAACAAGGTAAAGGGTTACAAGCACGCTTACGCTCCCGAAGCTGAAGAAAAGGCTGTTGAAGAAGCTGCTAAGGCTTTCACTGCTGCTCAGAAGGAAGCTACTGCTAAGCAGAACCTCTGGTCGCTCTACGACGCTGTAAAGCAGGCTAAGGATGCTAAGGCTAAGGCTAAGGCTCAGAAGGCTTACGACAAGGCTGCTGCTAAGGCAAATGCTGCTGTTGCTAAGGCTCTGAAGAAGTAATTATTAGCTCAATCATATAAAAAAGGCTCACACTTATTTGCAGTGTGAGCCTTTTTTCATAGGCTTTTTTCTAAGGGGAGCAATGTGTGTGGCAATTCCGTTGCGTGACGAATACCTGTTAGAAATGGAAACCTAAACGCATGCCTACATTATGTTCATCCCAGTAAACATTTAACCCATAAGCCAAGCAGCAACTAATGCCAAATTTATCACAAATCTGAAGCGAAAATCCTGCACCAGGACTCAAATATACTCCTGAATTACAAGCATCAAAGCCCATTTTAAACTCAGCCCAAGGAATAACCCGTGTATCGTTCTTTATAAAATAGCTTTTGATATGGCCGAATAGTGGTAGCATCTCGTTTTCATAACCAACACCGCCACCTATATACAGGTAACGGTTAAGTTGATACCCATGTGATGTCATCAAAGCAATGCCAGTACCTCCGCAAGATAAATCTCCATTTATTCCTAAAGTAATATCACCCTTATAGCCTTTAGAGCGAAAGTATGAAGTTTGAGCATACGAAAAGCTACAGCAAAGGATAAATAATAAAACGAGGAAAATTTTTTTCATCGTACAATCTGTTTTATGCAAAGATGCCGAAGCACAGAATCATGCTTCGGCATCTTTTTAGTTATTTATAAGGTCTGTATGTATTACATACGTTCGTGGAACGAGCGTGAAATAACTTCGAGCTGGTGTTCGCGTGAGAGTTTCACGAAGTTCACAGCGTAACCGCTGACACGGATAGTAAGCTGTGGGTACTTTTCGGGATGCTCCATAGCGTCCTCAAGCATTTCGCGGTTCAGCACGTTCACGTTCAGGTGGTGTGCACCCTTCGTGAAGTAACCGTCCATCATCGTTACGAGGTTTTCAACACGTTCTTCAGGCGTAGGACCGAGGCTCTTCGGCACGATGCTGAAGGTGTTAGAAATACCATCCTGAGAGTCGCGGTAGCGCAGTTTAGCAACCGAAGCCAAAGAAGCTACAGCACCGCTCTTGTCGCGTCCGTGCATGGGGTTAGCACCCGGAGCGAAAGCAACACCAGCCTCACGGCCGTCAGGCGTAGCACCCGTCTTCTTACCATACATCACGTTCGAAGTGATGGTGAGGAGTGAAAGCGTAGGACGTGCATTTTTGTAAACGGGCAATTTCTTCAGTTCTTCGCTAAAGAAGTAAACCAAGTCAACACCAAGGTGGTCAACACGGTCATCGTTGTTACCGAAGCAGGGGAATTCACCCTGAATGTCGAAGCTTTCGGTCAAGCCGATTTCGTTACGCTTAGCAGTAACCTGAGCATACTTGATAGCAGAGAGTGAGTCGATAGCAATAGACAAACCGGCAGCACCGTAAGCCAAGTTGATGCGCGGGTCAGTATCGATGAAGGCCATCTGAGCCTTTTCGTAGTAATACTTATCGTGCATGTAGTGGATGATGTTCATTGCATCGTTGTAAACGCGAGCAATCTGCGTGAGCACCATCTTGTAGTTCTTCATTACCTCTTCGAAGTTCAACTTGTCAGAAGTCAATACGGGGATACCTTCAACCATGACCGTACCCGTCTTTTCGCAGCGACCACCGTTGATGGCGAGCAAGAGTGCCTTAGCCAAGTTGCAGCGAGCACCGAAGAACTGAATCTGGCGGCCGATATCCTGGTAAGATACGCAGCAAGCAATTCCGTAGTCGTCAGAACCACGTACTTCGCGCATGAGGGTATCGTTTTCGTACTGGATTGACGAAGTGTCAACGCTAACTTGTGCGCAGAACTTCTTGAAACCTTCGGGCAACTCGGGGCTCCAGAGCACGGTGAGGTTGGGCTCGGGTGAGGGACCGAGGTTGTAAAGCGTTTGGAGGAAACGGAATGAAGTCTTCGTTACCTTCGTGCGGCCATCGTTGAAGCGGCCACCGATAGATTCGGTTACCCAAGTGGGGTCGCCAGCAAAGATTTCGTTGTAAGAATCCATACGCAAGTGGCGAACCATACGCAACTTCATTACGAATTGGTCAACGAGTTCCTGAGCGAAGGTTTCGTCGATGAGGTTGTGCTTCAAGTCGTGTTCGATGTAGATATCGAGGAACGACGAAACGTTACCGAGCGACATAGCAGCACCGTCCTGTTCCTTAACGGCAGCGAGGTAAGCCATGTAAACCCACTGAACAGCCTCCTGAGCGTTCTGAGCCGGACGAGAGAGTTCAAGGCCATAGTATTCGCCCATGATCTTCATTTCGTTCAGCGCCTTGATTTGCTCAGCCACTTCTTCGCGCAGACGGATTTGCGATTCAGTCATCGGGCTGGTCAAACCTTTGAGGTCAGCCTTCTTAGCTTCGATGATGCGGTCCAAACCGTAGAGTGCCAAACGGCGGTAGTCACCGATGATACGTCCACGAGCGTAGTTATCGGGCAAACCGGTGAGGAAGCCCAATGAACGGAAACGGCGGATTTCTTCAGTGTAAACGTCGAACACACCGTCGTTATGCGTTTTGCGGTAGTGCGTAAAGATGTCCTTTACCTTGGGGTTAACCTCGGTGCCCTGCTGTGCGCAAGCTTTTTCAACCACCTTGATACCACCAAAAGGCTTGATGGCACGGCGAAGCAGTTCATCGGTCTGCAAACCAACGATTAACTCGCTATCTTTGTCGATATAGCCGGCCTTGTGCGATGAAATGGTCGATACCGTGTTGGGGTCGTATGAGCGTACGCCACCATTGGCACGTTCTTCTTCCAGCGCTTGCAAGCAGATGTTCCAGAGCTTGCGGGTGCGGTCGGTCGGGCCGACGAGGAAGGAAGCATCGCCTTCATACGGGGTAATGTTGCAACGAACGAAGTCCGTTACGTTAATTTGCTCTTTCCAGGGTCCTTCGATAAAGTTCATTGTAATGATAAGGATTAAGGATTAAGAATTGAAGTTACAAACACGCATCGGACTGCTTATAGCCATCGTCGTCGGTGAGTGTTTGTATCTTGTTTATTTCATAAGTAGGTGTTCAAAATTATTTTTACATTTGAATTGCGTTATTGTGCCGGAGTTGTTTGTTCTGTGCGAATGTCAGTGCAAACCGAATGCAGAGCGACGAGAGTTTGCTCTCAAGAGCTATGCTGAGGTGCAGCCTGACTTCGCGAAGCAGTGGAGCATAGCGGGCTATGTGACTGAGCGCAGAGCAAGCAAATGCGGTGCAAGAACGTAATGCAAAGTAAAAATACTTCGATAGAATTATATAAAATAATTTTGAACACCTACTTAATAGGATGCGAGGCAAAACGTGCTTTTCTGCGTTAGATATGACAAGATATTAAAGTGCAGAAAGTAACAGACTTGTCAAAAAAGCGTTAATCGAATTGGTTCTGTTTGCTTGTTTTGCTGCTTTACAAGTGCAAAAATAGGTATTTATTACGGATTGAGCAACATTCTAAGAAATTATTATTAACCCTTTTGTAATTATTACAATTCTTGCTTTGTCGACTTGTCATATTCGTACGCTTTGCCCACATTTTAGCAGACTGTGCAATTTTAAAGCCAAGTAACAGCATATTTTTTTGCCATCTAATTTAGTAAGTAGGTGTTCATAATTATTTTTACATTTGCATTGCGTTATTATGCCGTAGCTGCTTGTTCTGCACTCAGGAGCATAGCGGGCTATGTGACTGAGTGCAGGGCAAACAAATGCGGTGCAAGAACGTAATGCAAAGTAAAAATACTTCGATAGAATTATATAAAATAATTTTGAACACCTACTTATATAGGTGTAGTTTGTTCCTTCTATTTTTGTGTGTAGCAATGAAATGTCGTTAATCATTTATAATTGGGGACAGAATTGGTAAATAGGTATTTAACGGGTTTGATTTTAATTTTTTGTATATTTCTTCATTGTGTCATTGGAAATTCTTAATTTTGAATATCACTTGAGAAAGCATTAAGATTTTACTCATTTTTCCTTAAATCCTTAATAAGTAATGTATTCAAAATTAGTTGTCACTCCTTTTGTCGCCTTGGCGTTGGCAGGAAGTATGCATGCTCAGCAAACAGAACAGCCTAATATCATCATGTTTTTAGTGGACGATATGGGTTGGCAAGAAACATCTGTTCCTTTTCATCAAGAAGAAACTGCATTGAATCATCGTTATCGTACGCCCAATATGGAGCGTATGGCTCGGTTGGGAGTTAAGTTTACCCAAGCCTATGCATGTGCAATTTCTTCGCCTTCACGTTGTAGTCTGATGACAGGTATGAATGCCGCGCGTCATCGCGTAACGAATTGGACGCTTCGATATAATCAAAAAACCGATGCAAAGGGTGGTTCGCTTGACTTACCTGATTGGAATTTCAATGGATTGCAGCCCGACACCGTAACAGCTGCGCACGATTTGACAAATACGGTATTGGCCACAGCTTTACCCGAGGTGCTCAAGCGCGCCGGATATTACACCATTCACTGTGGCAAAGCCCATTTTGGAGCCATGGGTACAGCCGGCGAAAATCCGCTTGCTTTTGGTTTTGATGTAAATATTGGTGGCGGAGCCAACGGAGCACCGGGCAGTTATTTGGCACAGAATGAATATGGCCAGGGCGATTTTCATGTGCAGGGGCTTGAAGAATATTATGCCAAAGGTACTTTCCTAACTGAGGCTTTGACCATTGAAGCACTCAAAGCGGTGCAGAAGCCTGTGGCTGAGGGTAAGCCATTTTATCTTTATATGTCGCACTATGCCATTCACTCACCCTACGATGCTGATCCGCGTTTCACGTCGAATTATCGTGATGCCGACGGGCAGGGAGTTTATGACGAGCAGTTAAGCAAACGCCTGAACAATGCAGAAGTAAACCATGCTGCTTTAGTAGAAGGTATGGACGAAAGTTTGGGCAGATTGCTTGATTGGCTTGACCAAAACCCCAAGGTGGCGCAGAATACCATCGTACTTTTTATGTCAGATAATGGCGGACAGGCCGTGGGGGTGCGACAGGGACGAGCTGATTATGATCAAAATTTCCCGGCTCGAGCTGGAAAGGGGTCGTCGTATTTAGGCGGTGTTCGCGAACCCATGATGGTGTATTGGCCCGGTGTGGTTCAAGGAGGCACTACGAATAGTAATGTGGTGATGATTGAAGATTTTTTCCCGACCATTGCCGAAATGGCCGGTGCAGATGTATCAGCATGTTCACAAACCATCGACGGGAAAAGTTTTGCAGGCTTGTTGCGCGACAAAGATTTACAGCGTAATCGCACATTGATTTGGCACTTTCCCAATCTTTGGGGCGAAAGTCAGAACCGTGCTGAGGGATATGGAGCTTATTCTGCCATATTGCGCGATAATTATCACCTAATTTACTTTTGGGAAACACAGGAACGTCGACTTTACGATGTAAGTAAGGATGTGGCTGAACGTCATAACTTAGCCGATGAAATGCCGGAACTTACTTTGCAACTTGCTGCTGAACTGACCGATTCGCTCATTAGTTATGGTGCTCAACGCCCCACACTCAAAGCTACGGGAATACAAGTTCCATGGCCTGTTGATGGACAGCTGATACCCAGCGTTGGCGATGTTGTTTCGCCAATGAAAACGGGGGCTTTTATTTTTAGTACCGAGGACATGCGCCATTATTATCGTATTGCCGACAATCGTCCGTCGGCTGCAGGTGGCCCATTTTACTGGACAATGGGAAGTCATAATGGTTACAAGGCATTGCAGTGTAACAATCGTAAATTCACGGCAGACAACGAACGCAAACAGCAACTTTTTTACATGTTGCCGGGAAAGGACGACAAACATTTTCGCTTGTTTACTTACGATGGACAAGCAATAGATTATGTTGATGGTTTGACTGGTGGCACATGGAATGGTGGAAATGTGGGTAATGCACTCAAAACGCCTTTTTTGCAATACGGAACAGAGGAGTCCGGCCAATTTCAAATTGTGAAGTCAGATAATAATGAACTTTATGGCTTTTCGGCCGATGGGCAACTCTTGAACGACCGTGGCACAGCCAATGGGGCTGCAGCCAATATGAAATGGGTTATCAATACTTATGCCGGAAATAGTGTGAAAGATGCAGGAAGCGTTTACCGTTTCATTTCCGAGGGAAGCGAATCAACAGGCATTAACAGCCTGACCTCTAAGGACAATCTGTCTGTGAAGGCTTTTTCGCGTTACGAATTATCTCAACTCAAGGAAGCAAAGGTTTATTCGCTTGACGGAAAAAAGGTACATAATGTGTACCGTGCTGATAGTGGCGTGTATGCGGTAAAATACAAAGCCACAACAATGATGGTTTACTTACATGATTAGCTCCTACTTTCGTACTTCGACACAAACTCATTAGTTTATAATTCAGAAAAACAGCTGCAAGCGCCCGTATGTGGGTTAGCTTACAGCTGTTTTTTTGAGTTTAAATGTCGGAAAGTAAGTAGGTGTTCAAAATTATTTTTACATTTGAATTGCGTTATTGTGCCGT
>OHGS01000421.1_pt1 | contig 21630 bp, 27 predicted proteins | sample 1567831 | NCBI WGS metagenome assembly OHGS01 (sample SAMEA3879596, study PRJEB24766) | human gut metagenome | biome: human-associated habitat; feature: feces | place: USA | collected 1985/1987
TCACAAGGTCATGGGCGACCATGTCTCCAGAGGTTCCACCCCAGCCGGGGCTTCTCTGACACATGGTCTTTAATGATGGTCATTTCTTTCCATGCTATGTAATGCTCTGTGCATATTAAAACGTTTTTCACACACGTCGAAAACCAGAATTGAGCCATTCATTTGAATACTCAAATGCGCACAACCCGTCTTTCAACAGCGCCATCCGTCCCACCGGACGGTTATCATAAATGACTTCAATCTGCCGTATGCTATTCATTTTTCTTACCCCTTTTTCGTGAAACATATTGCCCATTCAAAACATCATCAAGCGTCTGATACTGTTTCTGAGTAAAGAGTGCATCAAAATCAGAAAGTGCATTCAAGGCAAACCCGATTTGGAGCAAACCTCTCAATGATATTTCACCAGTCTGCTCAAATCTGCGATAAGTGGCAAACTTGATACCGGCTCTGGCCGACAATCCTTCCTGAGTCAAGTCCAGCTCCAATCGTCTCGCCTTCACTCTTGCCGCTATCTGTAACGCAACATCTTTAGGTACAGACAGATTAAATGCTAACATATTATTCATAATTCGGTAATCTTCGCCAAAACAAACAATATATTATTTGTTATAAATCTAGCAAAAATTCCCAAAAAGCCCCCTCGCTGGGTATAAATTGTCACAAATTCTATACTCCAAGTGTTTTAGAGGGCTCTATACAGTTTTGTCCGCGATTGCCGACAATGTGAACTCGCAGCGCTTCCCGTCATAGAACGTATCCAGGACTTGCGCGAAGATGTCGTCAGGCGAAATTACGTCGAACAGGGTCATGCTGGACCGCACTTTCATTGCATCGAGCCCGCCGAAAATTTCCTCGGCCGTCTTGTCATTGTGCTTCAGCAGCGCATTCGTAATCTCGCGCAGCCGACACCCCAGCACTTCATTCTGAAGATACTCTTCCGCTTCTTGCCGATCGCGGATGCCATAAAGTGTCGAGTAGCAGCTACGGCCAAGCCCGACAAGCTGCGGAAAGATATACCAGATCCAATGACTCTGCTTCCGTCCGCGTTCAATCTCCGCCAATGCAATCTTATAATCAGTCTTTTGCGCATCTATGAAGCGCTCAATTCCCTGCTGGCGATAATATAATTCGTCAGATTTCCGGGTAAATAATTTTATTTTCATTTGCTTCTCAGATATTCGTCAGGGTTGAGGTAGAACATTTTCTTCCAATTGAATTTGTCCGGCTGCCTGCCGTTTCCATAAACTTTGTGGTATAGCCGGAAATGCGGTACGGGAGTCAGAATATATGTGACAATGCAATTCCCGTAAGAATGGCAATGGTAAAACTTGCAAATGTACCAATCAACACATACTCTGTAGTGCAGATTTCCTTTGCCTTGTTCAATTCGCCAAAGCGGAAGACAGACTTCGCCGCCAACAGAAAACCGACTCCTTCAAAGCTCTCTACGAGGACAAACGTGAGTATCAGAATTCTCTCAATGTAACCAATCCATTGTCCAGCATTGGGCAAACTCTGGGCATTTGTTGAAGCCGGAGCCCATTTCTTAAGAAACAACCCCAAAAATATAGATGAAGGCCTGAGCATAATGATATATGCCATGATTGTCAACCAGACCTTGGTAGTGTCAATGTCTTCAAGGAAGGTATAATCTACCTCTTTACCGAAAAATACGAACCACACTATGCAGATTATAGCAATGTGCATGAACTGATCCACAAGAAACGCGGGGAGATTGTCTTCGCAGAATCTGCACTTTATCCAGTCTATTACGAAATGAGTCACGAAAACAATTATGGGAATGAACCAGTATGATACGTTTGCCACAAATAGATATGCGGCTCCGGCATGTATCAAACTATGAAGCAGATTATATGCTATACCCTTGCCTCCAGATTTGCGTTTACCTTTATTTATGCTGTCAGTCTGAAAAATAAAATCAGCACAGAGATGAGCACAAAGCAATTTCACAAGTACAATGAACGCATCCATAATATTGTCAAATGAATTTTGTAACGAATGATTTGTAATAGCTTATATAATCAAGGATAAGTTGTCCTTTGGCTGCTCCCCAGTGATAATTAAAGTTCTGACTGGTCATCTCCAGGTCTTCTGCCAATTTCTTCTGCAACTTCGGGAAAACCAATGCATGATAGAATACCAATGCCTGTTTTTCCGTCCATCCAGATACGATGCTATCTGCAAAACGAGTGACAAGATCCAAGTTATTGTCAAGTTCCTTCCAGGGAGTAGATATGCACAATCTCTTCTTTCCTATATTATCAAACGCCCTGCCGGAAAGTCTGAATGCCTCTCCATCACTAGTCAGAATGTTTCCGCTCGCAAAAGAAACATCTCCAATACCAAGGGACAACCGCGCGTCCCAAACTTCTGACTTGTCCGGTGTGCTTGCTTTTAGTTTTGCTCTTAGTGCGATGGCTACAGATAACGCCAATTCCGGGTTGTCAACAACAACTTGAAAACTGTCACCTCTGTACATTTCCATCTTTATTGGGTTCAAAGATGAAAAATCCTTAACGCATGCATTCAAGGCATCCATGACAGTTTGTCGCCATTCTATGGCAATGTGGGAGGAGTTTACCAAGTCTCCTGTGATTACACCTTTTATCATAGAGATATTATTATGGGTATGGTTCAAAGTTAATGCTTTTATTTTGTCAAATCAAACAAATAGCCTTGATTTTATCAAATCTAGTCTATTTATTTGATACTTTATGGCATCCATGGCTTATACAGCAATCAAATTAAAAATCAAATATCAGTCTTTGATTTTCGCAAATCAAAGAAATAGCCTTGATTGTCAATGTCATTTGATTCTCAAGTATTCGTCAGGGTTGAGGTAGAACATTTTCTTCCAATTGAACTTTTTAGGCTGCAGACCATTCCCATAAACCTTGTCTTATAGCCGGAAATGCGGCACGGGAGTCAGTATCGTGTCGGAGTCTTGGTGGCGTTTCCTGTCTTTCCGAGCAGTCCGATTACCGTATCATGGCCCACTGTCTGCCCCCCCAAAAAAAAAATTCACAAAGCTCTTCTTCAAATGCATATACTCGTGCAGTTTCCATTTGGGCCCCAGTACAACAATCATGTTCCCTACGACATCATCGAACCAACCGCTGTAGAGCACCACACCTCCGACAGAAGGCCGGACCTCGGTCCCTTCCTTTCCGAAGATATCCACGCCACAATGCGGAGAACCGTTCACACGCCACGGGTCCAAGGATGCCACCAGAATGACTGATGTTTATAGCTGTCCGTAGTCTCGCACGGCATCTGATACCGCTCAGGAATAATCAAACCTACCACAAACGGCGCTGCGGCAGCGACAAGGATACATTTAATACACTTTTTCATTTTGTTTATTATTGTCTTCACTCAGTCTACTCATATAAAAAAGGAAGAGGTAAGCAGTAATTGGCGAAAAAGTACAATATAATCAATAGGTGACTCGTTGATTTATAGTTTTGCAACCCAAAAGAAAAGAGTATGGCAAGAAGCACATTCGAGGTGCTGTTTTACGTGAACTGCAGTATGGAAAAGAACGGAATTGTCCCCATCATGGGACGGGCTACAATCAACGGAGCACTGGCGCAGTTCAGTTGCAAGTGGACTATCCCGAAAGAGTTATGGGACGCCAAAGGAAACAAGGCAAAAGGGCAAGAGTATGGAAGCGAGGGAAACCAATCTTGCGCTTGACTTGACAACATCAAGGCTCAAATCATCAAGCATTACCAGCGCATATCCGACCGTGAAGCGTATGTGACGGCAGAAATGGTACGCCATACAACGAGTAGAACAGCATACCTAACAGATACAGAAAATGAAGAATGCTTACGAACAACAATACTGCAAACTGTCGGAATTTACGGATTATGTCAAACGCTACTTCCCGATGCAGAAAAGCTGATGTCGACCATCAGTTTTTGCGTGATACTCTGAATTTTGGCGATGGGTTAATCAAAAAGTTGTTCATGTTTAATGATGTCACCATCAAAGTAGAACTCTATTATACTGAGTTCCGACAGCACTTTAAGACTGATGGTTTGATTAAAGAGACCTCGGACGGGAAATTTGACCTCAAAATAGACGGCATTTCACATGTAAGATGGTTCAGACGCAAGAAATACGAGTTTATGAAGCATTGGGATTGCCTTCAAGGAAACAAAATAGAGATATTAAACTGTAAATCAAAACAAAGTGGACTATTATATCACGTTTTTTGTACTTTTATAGCCAAATTGAGTATATCATACAATAATGAATAGTTAGAATATTTTCACATGGTTAATAAAAAAATCACCTGCCCATTTTGTGGTAAAGATATTACAAACGATTATAGCATTTATCAGAATATTCATCAAGAAGAGATTGCTCATAGAGACTTTTCTATTGGCCGTACTTGGACTGGTAGTTACCTTAAAGAAACGAAATTTATTCGAAAATTTCGCGTTTTTTGTTGCAAAGATTGCTATGACGAGTATATTAAATACGATGCTATAACTGATAAAATGGCTTCGTTTGCAATTCCAATAGGATTTGTAACTGGAATCGTTTTTCAATTCTATACGTTATTCTTTAAAAAAGATTTGGATTTTAGTTTCGGTAGACTGGTAGCTTGTCTTTTGGGAGGAGTAATTGGGGTTTTTATCTGCTCAATACCGACTATGATTGTAGATCTCATACATCGCAAAAAGGTTTCATATAAGCGAGTGAAAGAATGTAACGCAAACTTAGACTAATGCATATTTTAGAAATGGCAAGCTGCATGGCATCTATACTGAATTCTCAGAAGATGGGAAATTATGTATACAAGTTGAATATAGTAATGGAGAACGCTATATGATTATTAAGTTATCTCAAATCAAGTGGGTTTTGTAGTAAAATAAGAATATCCGACCAACAACCAATATATGAAAGCCCCTCTTTGGACGGTAAGCATACGGTGAACCACGTATAGTTATTTCGGAGACTTTGACGTCTCTTCAAGGATTTCCGGAGATTCTCCGAAAGATGTTGGAGACTCTCTGAAGATTATCGGAGGTCCTCCGATGTCTTTAAAAGGCCTTTGAAGATCAGGCTGGACAGCAGGAAGTCAGCAATCTCAAGGCTGTAGTCGTTGTAGTACTCGTGGACGTGGTTGAAGAAGTATGCCTCGATATTGAGTCCATCATCGTGAACATCACGGCGGCATCCTTGGCCGCATCGTGGTTCTTGCAGAAGATGCAATTCTTGCGGGACATGCCCGGAAGATGTATGAAGCCGCGTTCAAGCTTCAGATGATAGATGACCAGACCGCCGCATTCCACATGAAGGACCTTCATGCTTGTGCACGTCTTGTTGTTGAAGATGAACGCGTCGCCGTCCTGCACGTCGAGGCCATCTGGTTGGTGACGATGCCGCTCAGCGTGTAGAAGCTCTTGCGCATGTCCGTCGGATGCGGATACAGGAAGAACCTGTTGGTGTCCGTCAGGCTGAACATCCGCTATCGCCCTATCGTTATCATCTGGCAGAGAGTTTGTGCGGAGATCTCTCCAGACAGGCGGACAGTCACACAGTTGGTGAAGACGTTTTCACAGACCGGATGCGGCATTTTCATTGAGTTCATTCCCTGTCCGCCGGTGAGTCCGACCTTCCATTCGTGGATGTTGATGCTCAAGGGAAGGAACTTACCGTTCCGGTGCGACGCTTCCTTGCGGATCTTGGCCTGCCAGTAATAGAAATGGCTTTCATTCATCCCGATCTGTCCGCAGAAGGCCCTGGCGGACAAGTTGCTCTCAAGAAATGCCTGATACTTCGGCCTGAATGTGTCAGTTGTTTCCACACGGTTTCGTATTTATGAACCGCAAAGATACTCCGGTGGAGTTATGCGGAAAAGACGGGGTTTACCGAATGCTTACATTGAATGGATTGTCTGCTGCTCCGCTCAGAATGAAAAAATTAAACGACAATCTAGTTATGCGTATCCTTTGGATGCTCAATAAAGATAAATATGCGCCAATTTGATGTAACTCAGAAATCCTCATAATTAGGTTCAGGAATGAAGTTGATGAAAGATGGCGCATTGGTAAGCAAAGGCTACCAACCATCTGGAACTTTGTATTGAGACGTATAAACGCATTATGCCCAGTCATCTCAGAATACTTCCGAATACAGACGCGCTCTTTATGCACTTGTGCGCTTGTAATGGATTCCCATGGCATCATCTGAGCTTCCGGCAGACTTAGATACGCACTAGGCACCTTAGCAATCGAAGCACGCCTAACCCATTGAACAGGAGATGCCTCTTGCTTTGAATACGCCTTGACAGACAGATTGTTCAGCCACTGACATTACGTGCAGTAACATCTTTGGCAGAATCAGGGAATCCGTCGAATGCTATTGATAAAAGTGCTATCATATCTGTTTTCTAAAACTCGAAAACAAATAAATATGTATGTAAGAGCATGAATGGAATTGGTTTTATCGGCTTCTTGTTGAGCTTTGTAACACTAATTGGACATGTTTAACAAGCATTATTCTTGATACAGATTAAATTTTATTTTATATTTGAGAGTACTCTTAATAATTATATTAATTTCAAAGCGATAACGGAATGGTCAAACAAGCAAAGACTTACGACATAACAATGGATAATGGATTTCCGATGTTCTCTTCAAACAAGTCGAAGAATTATCTTTTGAAAAACAACTCAATCCGTGTTTCCGATGTGTGGTCATTTTTGAATTACACAATTAGAGTGAGCAAGAAATCATCGGGGCAACCTCTTAATAAGGGTGAGCAAAAGTATTTGTTGGACCTTCTGGAACAGGCAAAATACTTCTATGAGACCGCTACCCAGGCACCGATTAAATCCCAACCTTTGCTCTATTATTATGGTTTCATGAATCTGGCAAAAATTACGATTAATCTATATTCTTACACTGGTGTAACATCAAAATATATCCACGGAATCAGTGAAAACATTTCCAGCACATCTAAGTTAACTAACGCAGATGTTAAATTATGGAGATCTACATCTGCAGGAATATCCAATAGTGAAAATCTTATTAAGGTGCTAGGAGACAAACCAGTCGCATATGTTAGAGATGGTTCCGGTTTCTCTCATACAGTAAAAGTAATTGATTTACTAGGTCATTGTGTCGGTATTCATCGAGCATATTCTGAGATATATAACAAAAAAGAGTGTTTTTATAGACTTATTGATGGACGTTTGTATTCTCAGAACAAACATCTTTATTATGATGCTATAATTGAAGGCTGTGATGCAATAGCCGCTTCCCAGTTACAAGCACGTGGATACAATGTTATGCAAAAGGGAGATGGTAAATACCATTTGTCTGCAGAGACAAGCGTCAAAACAACATCTAACCCAACCATCAAAGAAAAGTATAATCTTTCAAAAAAGATTAGAGATATCGGATTGTGGTGCAACATGACAGAAGGAGAGTATCGACTATATATTTCCACGAAAACATGGGATTTGTCGTCAGCTTCGACTATTTACCATGCTATGTTTTATTTTGGATCAATAACTAGATACCATCCAGATTTATTCGATGATATTTTAACTGCTAAAGATCTTTGGTTGGTAAGTGAGTTTCTTAACACGCAGCCTATACAGTTTGTTATATACCTTGTATCCTCCATTAATGGCTCTGAGGTGTTCTTAAAATAGCTCCGATAAGGAATAATATTGCGACTTATACCCGGTCACTATATCAATCAGTAAATACCGTAGGGATTGTCGTTTAATGTCTTCAATCTGATCTAAGCAGCAGACAATCCCTTCAATTTCTGCATCCGACTCATCAAAATTTCAATTTTATATCTGTTTCCGGTCGTTTCGGCCGGATTTTTTTGTCTGTTTTTCATGGCGAGGATACAGTTCCTCCCCCCCCCCCTCAGGCCGTCCGAAAAGTGCCTTTTTGGAAGTCGTTGAGAGTGGTGTATTATAGATAGTTAGGGATTGTCGTCTAATGTTTTCAATCTGAGCTAAGCAGCAGACAATCCCTTCACTTTCTGCGTCCGACTCATCAAAATTTCAATTTTATATCTGTTTTCGGTCGTTTCGGCCGGATTCTTTGTCTGTTTTTCGTGGCGAGGATACAGTTCCCCCACAAGAGCTCCGCATTGACCGCAAGTCTCAGCGTCAGTCAGCCGCCAAACGCGCCCGTTGTTCTATCCTGTCCGCCAGTTGCACCACGTTTGCCGTGTGGATGCCGAAGAAGATGTAAAGGATTTCCGTCCGCTTCGTCCTGGCCTTGACCCTCCGGAGATCGTAGTGCTCCTTCTGTGTCCCGAACGAGCCTTCCATCGCAGTCGCCCTCACTCTGGCAAGTTCCTTTCGGACACGGTCTTTCTCCTTTTTCTTCTCACCGAACGGACGGCCTCTTTTTACGAAAGATGTCTGTATCCCGTTCGCCTTGCAGTAGTCCCTGTTTTCAGTTCCCGCGTCACCGGAGGCTTACGTTGCCGTTAAAGTACTTCTAATGATAGGGCATAATGACTTATGCATATTCATGCAATGAATATACAAATTTGACCTTTTGCCTGGAGTTGAAAACTCTTCCAATGGCATATTTACATCATCTGGCATGTAGTGTATAAAACAACCATTTTGAGCGATCTGATTTAGATTCGCAATTACAATAGCTTGTTTGAACAAGAAATGGATACTATCTTTCCACTTTTTTGCCGCAGAACGGCTTGTCGTTCTCAATGAACAACGTATTTGATCTTGTAATTCAGAATAATACTTATCTGAAGACAAGAACAATCGCTTATATCTACTGTCGTTGTCTCCCCAAAGCACACCAAGATTAACTTTTTCCAGATTTGAAAATAAAAGGTACTTATCCACTTCTGATTCTAGTTGAGAACTATTTATCTCGAGTGTGGAATCTTTCAACAAATGAGCCATTCCGTTAATACAATTCTCTAAGACTATTTCATAAATTGATCTGAGCCCCGAGTGTTCTTCTTTTTCGTTGGGCTCTATCCAATATAATGAGACATAGTTGGAGATATGATTTTGAACGGCACCATCCATTTTGTATGCTACATCTTGCGTCGCAAAGTATAATGCTGTATCAATATCCTCCGAAAAATCCATTCACGTAGTTGGCGCTCCATAGTGCTGAAGAAAACTCATGAATAAATAGTCAGTGACTGGTGCACCCAATGCTTTATAATATTTGGGCAGAACTTTGTCGAGTTTTATTTGATTGATTTCTTCCTTCATAAAATCAAACAATGTTGGGTATCGGTTACGATTGACTTTATTCGATAGAAACTGTCTTTGCAGAGAAGTATAGAGTTTATATTTTGCTTCGTTTAAACCTCGATATATGAGCTTGTGTTTCCATAAGGACTTTTTAACACTATTGTAATCATCAATAGTATCAATCCATTCCATATTTTGCTTACCGAATACTAATTGCTTGTCTTCTCTTGAATTGTATTCTGTATTCATATTTTTTTCGTTTAAAGCCATAGCGATGCTTTAGCTTTTGCATACAACATTTTATCAATCGTAATTAGAAACAAGTCAGTTGTTTTGTTGCATAATTATTTACGCTTAACGATTCAGTACCACACAACATATATAAAAATCTAACTCTACTCTAACGTTAATAATTTTCCACTGCTCTCAATTAATTGTTCCTTAAAGTATCTTACTCTTTCTTCGGAGGATACTACTATTCTATGAAGATTCCAGCAACCCGCAAAGGCATACTGATTAATTTTAATAACTGAATCTGGAATACGTACAATTTCAAGTTTTTTACACCCCGCAAAAGAGGCAGAAATTTTAGTTACAGTATTCGGAATAACATATAAAACGCCAATTTCAGCAGCAGGAGCAACAGCAAGCAATTCACCATCCTTTATTAACACTCTACCAAAATCTGCAGACATCTCACCTTTAAAATGCTTTAGGTTTTTACAACCATCGAATGCAGTATCAACTATCTTTTTTACTCCTTTAGGAATAGTTATTGACTCCAAATTAGAACAATTTTTCAAAAAAGAAAAATCCTCCAAAGTATCAGGAAGGATTATTTGCGTTATCCCATCACAGCCTGCAAAGGCATACTGATTAATTTTAATAACTGAATTTGGAATACGTACAATTTCAAGTTTTTTACACCCCGCAAAAGAGGCAGAAATTTTAGTTACAGTATTCGGAATAACATATAAAACGCCAATTTCAGCAGCAGGAGCAACAGCAAGCAATTCACCATCCTTTATTAACACTCTACCAAAATCTGCAGACATCTCACCTTTAAAATGCTTTAGATTTTTACAACCATCGAATGCAGTATCAGCTATCTTATTTACTCCTTTAGGAACAGTTATTGACTCCAACTTAGAACAATTCTTAAAACAATTATGGGGAATATCCTCCAAAGTATCAGGAAGGATTATTTGCGTTATCCAATCACAGCCCTCAAAGGCGGAGCAATGAATATGTTTAACGTATTGAGGAATTGTAATAATCTCCTGTCCTCTAAATTTTTCCTTGTCAAATATGAAGTCATTACAATCATAGTATTCTCTTTCTTCACTTTCTTTGCTTTGTCCTTTTCCCGAACTTTCAGAATAAGTCTCAACATTGGTTCCGCAATAAGGACAAAACTTCCATTTTGCGGAAAACATTTTATGGCAACTTGGACACTCTACCTGCCTTTTCTTTCCGCACGCAGGACAAAAAAGAGAATACGCGGGAATCACCTCTCCACAAAAATCGCATATGGCGTTATTTTGATAATGCTCATTGTCATATTCCATTCCAGTAACTTTGTCCGATATTTTATCAATCGACTGTTTTGAAATCATATCATTCGAACTTACGTTAAATCCGTTATAATTTCCTAGAGCCTTGATTCTATCCGTATTGCAATTCTGACAATATGCTCCATTCCCAAATTCTTTGCCGCAAATTTTGCAAATCATACATTTATGAGTTTATAAGCAGTTCAGCTTTCTTTTTTAGTTCAATAAGTTTGGATTTATCTGTTCTATTTGATTGTACTTCCTTAAACAGACTTTCAGCCTCATGCCTTTTAACTTCGTCGTTAGGAAATCTATCCGGATGTATCAATCTTGAGAGTTCAGAGTATAAACTGTTAATTTCACCGAGATCATTAAGTCCATCAAACAAGCCTGTCAACTCTTCCAATGGTACTTCCTTAATATGCTGAGTGAGCTTTTCTGCATCTGACTTTTCTTTTTTCTTAAAAGGATTCCACATATATTACCCTCCTATCCTTTCTTTTCTTATCTGCTCCAAAAGACCGCCCATATTTGTAAAATCTTTAATCGCCCAATCAACAGAATTACCTGTAAAACTATCTCTAATTATCAGAGTGTCCCAGTGAAGAACATAAATTTTACGTACGATATCTGTTGATGCAAGAATAAATGTGCCGATTATAATAATATCATCAACTGGTATAGACTTACCGGCCTTCACGTCAATGATTAGGCCACTAGCAAAAGATGGCGCCGACAATTCGTGACGATATTCAATTTTTCCACTCCCGGAAGACGCCTCAAGAAGCGAATCTACAGATAAGTTCACGAAACATTTTTTTGCGTTGTCATTAAACCACATGAGGAACTTTCTTCTTTCACTTGAATCTCGAAGAAACCACTCGGCAACCTTTCTAAACCAACTCATAACTTGCCTAATAGTTTATGGTCACTAATGTTATGTCGCTGCTTATTTGGCAGCACCACAAAGTTATAAAATGTTTTCATTAACGCAACACTCGATGGGGTATTGAACTTCATTTTTTTACATTCATAACAATGTCGAAAAACAGAAAAGGTAAACATTGACATTTAATGATATGGTTAATTTTTATTGGTTTTAATTCATATTTTTGCAGTTATAACTATCACTTGCGTGAAGATAAAAGGCTAAATAACGACATAACTATCAATATAATGATGGTTAAATAAAGAAAGAACAATGGCTGATTTATATGAATATTCGACACCGGAAATCGTCAGATTGATGGGCACACGTTTCAAGGATTACAGGATGCGTTGCGGGCTCACCCAAAAAGAAATATCGGAGCAGTCCGGCATCGGATTGACCACCATCCACAAATTCGAGAGCGGAGCGGCGGTCAACCTGACACTGTCGACTTTCATCCTCCTGATGAAAGTCATAGGTCAGATCAATAACATGGACAACCTTCTGCCGGAACTTCCCGAGTCGCCATATCTGATACGTAAAAACGAGAAAAAAGCACAACGCATCCGCCATTCAAAATAATACAGGAATATGCTGAAAACATTGAAAGTGACACTCTGGAATGAGGAAATAATAATGCCCCGCAAAATCATATTTAAAATCACCTCCAAAGTGAACGGGTATCACCGGAATCACTGAACGGGTATCGACCGGAAAACGTAATCGTTCCGTTCGGAGTGCGCAACTCGACGCTTATCATCGTTGGCGCCTGTGTGTTCTTCTTTGAGAACCCTCTGCCGGTCTTCGCCGCAAATGACGGCATCGGAACGAAGTCGCCTCCGGCAGTCAACTGAAGAAACTCGCCTGCAGTTGATGCGGAAGACGCCTGTTCCTTTGCATAGTGTCTTTTGCTCTCAAAGAACTTCCATTCTGGAACGCCCAGTTCAGATAGCCTGGCCTTGTAGCTTACGCCATTGTCATCACAGTACTTTACGATACTTGCCACTTCTTCTTTGGTCATCATGATCTTGCATGTTTTGGATAGCCAAAGTTCCGGATAATAATTCAGAGGGCTATGACGTGGGAGACCGGAGGCTTACGAAAGTCCTTGGAGATACGTCAAAGTCTCCGAAATAAATATACGTGGTTCACCGGATGCTTACAAAGATACTCCGGGACAATTACGCGGAAAAGGCAGGGGTTACCGAATGCTCACGGCGCAGTTGGAATTTATGATTTCTATGGAATGAACATAAATTCAAAGTCCTGTAATGGTTTCTGAAAGCGGATTGTCTTTATGACGCTTCAGGTTGGCACAAGCTATTGACTTGCTTGTATTTGCATAACAATATTCACATAGGTGAGCACAGGTATTGTACTCACCTATGTCTTTACTGACCATGCAGCCGCAGAGTTTCCTTTGACCTTTATCCTTGTTATTCTTGCTCTTGATGGCATATTGTCCGTTAGGAAGGATGATTGCATCTGAAGGTATCTCAATTGGCCCGAAAAGACTATCATGGGAATCACACACCGTCACCCCAAGAAAATCCATAAGCTTTTTATCGTCATACGATAAACGAATCATAAGATTATCATCTACACAATGATTCGGCTGAACTCCGAACTCTTTAAAGATTGGCTTCTCCCCGCATGTACATAGGTCAAAGTTCCAGCCATTCCGACGGTTTGCCTCTGCCAATTTTTGAACAAACTCCTTCATTTGGCATTCGGACCAATCTAAATAATTGATTCCGTTCGTTTCAAGATTGGTTTTGACTTTTCTATACGAAACAATGTCTGCGAAACTGAAAACCAGCTTTTCTGTGTAATCAGCAAGTTGACGCCCAATTGCGTTGATTTTTGATATAAGGTCATCAATTGTTATTCGGTCGGTGAGAAGAAGAGGGTCAAAACGCCAAATGACTGCTCCTTTACCTAAAATAGCTACGAGAGACTTGAATGTTCGTATTCTATCCTCAAGAAATGGTACACCTGTTTCTAACCCTTCTTGCTCATAGTCATTAAGCGTGTACTGAATGTAGCACCTGATGCCTTTTTCGCGAAGCGCTTTCAGGTAAGGGATAAGTGGTTTTGGATTTTTTGACCAGAATACGATGAAACGTGTGTTTTTGTATGAAACAAAGCTTTTGACGCCATTGAATGGATTCGTCCATGCTGAATATCCTTTTTTCAGTCTGTGGAAGAACCAATCTGCATAAAAAGCAGGAATGTCAGTACTTCTGCTCGCAGAAATGATTACGGGAGCTTGTGCTTCCGCAATATCTCCGTTTTCACGGACTATCTTATCTTTATCCCAAGCCATAATACGATTGCCGTCAATTATTTATTTTTTTGAGATAGCGACAATAAAGCGATCCAAGATTCTGCGAATCGCCCCGTTAATGTTTTCATGTCCAGAAAGGGCAACAACCATTTTCGGTGAGATCCAATAATAGAATTTAACGAAAGCGCGTCCAATGGCAGTAGGAATAAGTTGTTCATCCCTAAAATTGCGTAGGATTTTCACTTGAGGGTGATCATATGATCCATATGCCATTGTTGCAATATAGCATCCTTCTTTTTTCGGGGCAGACGTATATGACTTTGAAGGGTAATTAGTAGTTGGCTTATACGCCGATGACGGAGTTCTTACATTTGATGTATAAGAAGGTGTTGGCTTCATCGACGCCGAGGAAGTTGACGATGGTTGTGCGATATAGGCAGTTTTACCCGAATACGCAGTCTTTCCAGCAGAAAGATTGTTGGAGATTGTATGGAATGACTTACCATCAATCTTCCTGATTCTGCTGATCTTGAATGTTCTATACTCGTTTCGAAGATGACAAAAACCAACAATATAATCGTCACCATATTCGTCAGAGTACGAAAGATCGCTTACTTGTCTTTTTGAACTAGTTCCATCGTATTTTACATATTCAATCTCGATAGCGCGATTTTCAGCGATAGTCTGTTCGATATATTCTCTAATTGTCATATTTTAATTCAAATAGTCTCTAAGGGATTGTGCACGGAGTCCAAGTCCTCTTGCCTTTAATTGTAAACCATTATCTGAAGTGAGTAGTGTCACATTGTGATTCTTAAATTTCATAGCAACGGATAAAATCAAATTATCCGGGTTGTTGCGTCTCAAATCCACAGGAAGATATTGAGTGTCCGCATTTTCCATTCTTATACGATTTGTGTCAAAACTCGTATTGAGAATGCGAAGAGCATGTTCTGCTTTTGGCTTATCTGCCGGACTTAAAGTTACCTTGAGCTTATCAAGTTCGTCAACAACTTTTGTAGGAACCACAATCCGGTCTTTTGGAGGTATTCTATCAAGAATGTCCGGACAATTTATAAAGACGTTTGTGTCTATTACATACGTTATGGTGTCACTGTCAGTATTGATGGCTGCTTTTCTCTCCGTATAATCAACAAGGTAACCCAAAGGACGGTTTATGCTTGAACTGTTGCGTATATACTCTCTATTTCCAACAATATAAAGTGCTGTTCTCGCTCTTGTCACAGCTACATTCACAAGATTAGGGCAATTGTAGTCAATCCAGCGAATCTTTGATTCAGGTGAGTTATTTGTAACGACAAGACTATATATGATTACATCTCGTTCAGCGCCTTGGAATTTGTATACAGTGTCCGCAACTATGCGATCTCCAAACTGTTGTACTAATGGACCTATTTTGGCATTAAGTTCTTGAGCTTGATGCTTGAAAGGGGATATGATACCGATATTGATATTGGGATATGTTTTAAGAAGCCCCTCGGCAATCTTTATGCTTCGTGTAACCTCCGCTTCATTAACATTAATGGTATCAGATTTCTGTTCTCCCTTTACATCTTCCCAAATAATGCCTTTCTTTGCTAATTGAGGATTTACTTCCTTTGTATACACCTGCAACCTCGTTCCAAGTCTACGCTCATAAAAGAAATCATTGGAATAACCGATAATTTCAGGGTGACAACGATAATGCCCTTCAAGAACAACTCTTCGATTATTAGTTTGCGCCGTTACTATAAGGGACTGACAATAGTCGTATAATGACATATTCGAGTACCCTAGTATAGTATTCTCTGTAAGATTGAGCTTCTCCTTAAGAGCCTGCTCTTCATCCAAGTTTATGCTGCTAATATGATGAAGTTGAAGAGGGTCGCCGATGATAACAATTTGCCTCGCTCTTTGAATAAGAGGTAGGGCAGATGCTATATCACATTGAGACGCTTCATCAATAATCACAACATCTACCAGTTCCTTGTCAAGAGGATAAGCATTCTTGACAGACAGATTGGTCACTGCGTTTAGCCTGAATATCTTTAGAAATTTTGCAGCATCTCGTCTATAACCTGCCATTTCATCAGATCTCCAAGGGATTCTATCCGGCAAGTATGATCTGAATCGTGTAATAGCACGGGCTGCACCTGGAGCTGACATTCGCTGAAGAACCATATTTTTAAGAATATCCTGCCCCAATGATGAAATTGCGTTTCTGCCAAAGTCCAGTTTTTTTTCAATCTCTGCTTGGTTGTTTGACAATGCGGTCATCCTACTATAACAAAGTGTTTGCTGTTCAGTGGCTCTTTCCATACTTGATTCTAATTGCTTCTTAGACTGCTCATAAGTGTTGACTAATTGATTACGAGCAGCATCGTATGAAAGAATTCTTTCTATGATGCTAAGGGATTTATCGCAAATCCTTAGTAAATCATCTCCTTTCTTTATGTCATTTACACTATGAATGCCGGTTTTGCGTTCTATAGTTGACGCGAAAGTATTTGGTAACGACAAAAGATGGTTAAGAAGAGTTTCTCCGTATTTCTTTTTGCTGAAGAACAATTTTCCAATACCGCTATTCTTGCGCTGAATTGTATTTATCTGCTGTCGGGTAAATACAAGCTGAGCTTGCCAATCCGTTGAAGAATGGGCAAGATTAATTACATCATTGTATTTGCCGTCAAGATCTCTTTGATTATTATCGAAAGAATGAGATAAATCCAGCATTTGTTTAGACAACCGTTCCTTTTCTATCTCAAATGAAGGATACTCTTCGCGCAGAGTGGCTAGTTCAAGTAAGAGTTTACGCCCTTGAGAGACAAGCTCACATGCCGTTCGGTACTTTGAGAGAAGCTTGTTAAGTTCTCCATCATTAAACTCAAGTGCCTGTATCTTACCAAGCATTACCTCAAGATAGGGAAGAACTTGATCCCTTACGGTCTCTTTTGAACCGAAGCGAATAAGATAATGATTTTCATCAACAGAGTCATATCTTTCCTTTATGTTGTCAATCGCCTTATTAACCTTACTTGCAATCAATACGGATTTATCCTTCATCATCAGATTTGCAATTAGGTTGAGAATCATCTGGGTTTTGCCAGTGCCCGGAGGGCCAGTAATAACTGAAACTCGGCTTTCAAGCGCAGATTGAATTGCTTTGCGCTGACTTTCGTCCATGCTGACAACTTGAATCAGAGTGTCCGGATTGATATCTTCTATATGGTTATCACTTAAATATCCTTTGAGGAAAGACTCCAAAAGGGGGCTTAAACTTGACGAACCCGCAATAAGGCTTCTTAGCTCAGAATTAACCTGGCTAAGTGCCGGAGCCTCACTTGTGAGTGCGACATGAAGTAGATCATCTATCTCTGCATCGTTACTGATAGCCTCTTTGATAATTGTTTGAAGACTATCTTTGGATACAGCCTGATCTTTTATCATCAATTCAATTGATTTCTGCATGTCTTCTGACATCTCCAGAGCATCTGCCACATTTGGATCTACGAGGAAGTCATTTAGCGAAACGGAAACATACTGAGACGAAATGTCAATGTTCTTGATATCCTCAAAAGGATAAATGAATTGTAATAATCTATAGATTTTATCACCTACACGCACTCCAATGCCAACATTCAAATGCTTCGGCCATTTAGTGTATGCTGGATTTGCATTCTTAAGGAAAACTGTCTCGAATTCGGAATTCTCCTGAATATCAATATTCAATTTACCGGGACTATTCACTTCATCAAAATGCATCGGAAGATTATAGTCATCGGTGACTTTCGCAGACTTAAAACGCTCAAGTTCTATTGCCAGTTTATAAAACTGCAAAGCATTAATACTCTGAGATGATGAAGGAGCGATATCGCGTAATATCCTCTGAAGAGTGATGTTATTTTCAATAGTTGCGCTCCTTCTATGCTGGTATTCAACTTTTACGATTTCAGCAACACGAGTCTTCACTCTAAAAACGAGAAGGCTTACGGTTCCTCGCCCAGAGAGTCGGCCAGCGTACGCGTTGATAAGTTCCTCTTCGGTAATGTTGAACAATCCAGCAAACTGAGATATACGTGAAGCACCTATATTTTGTGGTCCTACGCAGAAGTGAAGTTGTTCAGCCGGGGTAGCATCCATTATTGTAGTTGACAAATGATTCAGATCAACAGAATCTATATCAAGTATGTTCGAAAAGAAATTAATTACAAGGCCATCACTGACAGCCACATCTTCGTTGCTAATATCGTTTGCAAATTCATTTTTTGCTACGAGGGTTGAAGCATCAGTGAATTTGCTGACATGAAAAACTGCCCGTTCTATTGCAGCACGGGACGGCTCAATCAATATGATTTTTTTTACATTCGGGCGCAAGCCAAGTCCATGCATGTAATCAAAGAAACAAACCGTTGCAAGTCCCTGCCCACATCCCCAGTCAATAATTGTAATTTCCTTATTGACGAATTCCGAAGGATCAGTGATAGATTCAAGAGCGAGATTAATTTTCTCCTTATGCATCTCACCATAAGCACAAAGATATTTATTTAGATCATCTTCCGTTTCCAATAGTTTAACGCCATGAGACAGACCAAGCCATGGAGATACTCTTTTATCTGACGACAGGTTTTGCGCTGCGGCATTCACCATATCATCAAATGTTACACTCTGGAGTCTATTTATATCCTCAATGTATGACATATATAATAGGATGTAAGAGTTTGTGCTATACCTAAATTCAGCAGATCAATAACCTACTAAAAAGTGAAAAGCCTTGACAAAGGAATCCTTACCAAGACTTGGCAATGTCAGATATTTCAACCAAACTAGTGCTTGCAAAATCAACTTGACATTTCGAAGATACAACTTAAATCTGATAACATCAACCCTTTCGGGAGACATTTCTCCATTCTCAACATTTTTAACCGCAGTGGACTGAAATCCGTAATTGCCCTGCACCTCGGGCACTTGCAGTTTCCGTGGAGCATAAGGCTCTGTTTCACAATGGATTAGGTATTTTCAGAGTTGATGTTTCGCAAACTCTGAAAACGGCTAATTATTTACTTACCAATTAATTACGCACCACGACCAATGTGCCGGATCCGGTCTGCTCTTTTCCGGTGCTGCCCGAAGCCTTCGCGGCGAAGGACCTTTCATGGCAGTCTCTCCGCAAGGCAAACCATTGGGAGCACCGCTGAATGACGGCTTGCTCAATGGTGCCGAGATAGCGCGGCTCGATATGAGCCACTGCTCTATGGCTGTTCTCGCTGCATGCAACACAGCATCTGGAATCGTATCGCAGGACGGCATCGTCGGACTCCAGACCGCGTTCAAGATGGCCGGTGTCCAGACTATTCTCATGACCCTATGGAGTGTCAATGATACCGCTACCTCGGAATTCATGATGCGCTTTTACACGTATCTCATAGCCGGGAAAACAAAGCATGAGGCCCTGGACCTCGCCCGACACGACTTCATGCACAGCCCGGATTTCAACGACCCGTTCATCATGCTCGATTGACGGGCTCTGCGATATCTTGAATCTTCTTCATTCGAGCAAAATCTTTTATCTATATGTGTGTAATTCTTAGTGGAATAGTTTGCGTAATTGTTTGAAATTAGTAACTTTGCGAAAGGAGGAAATTGCTATGAGGACGAATAAAAATACGCAGCCGGTTGTTATAACCAAGACTTCCAGGAAATTGGACAGCCTTCTTGCTCAATTGAAAGAACAGAAGATTGCACAGCAGACAAAGCTGCGCGAGATGAAAGAGTGTACCTTTAGTGTAAATATTTAATGGAGGTATCATTTTCATTAAAATACAAGGAGGGAAACGAGATAAGAGTTTCCCTTTCTTCTTTTCCGGAAACAGCTATTTCTGATTTGATAGAACGTCTTGGAGGAGTGGAGATTGTTGAGGTGAGCCTTGTTCGTCAGCGTGGCGAAGATACGACTGACTTGGCTACGTTATCTGAATTAGTGACACGTGTCGGCAAGTTCATGCTCGAAAATCCCAATATTATCCTCTATTATTATTGTGATGAGTTCAATTCGATTCCCTGTATGAGGCCTTCAAGGGATATGCCTAGTCAGGAGTATCGCAATCAATTGTTTTCAATTCTGTATACAAAAGGTGCCAGACAATTTCCTGAGTTGTCAATAATTGATATGCCAATATTCTTTATTGGTGAGGATTATAAGACCTTTATTCATCTGATTTACCGTGAAAGCCTTCAGGATACGGCTGATATGATTAAGGATTATCTCGCAGATATTGCCGGAGGGGTGAAATGAGACTTAGGCCTATTCTTCATTGACCAGTTGTGGTGTTGAATGGTGAGATCGGATGTAGCACAACAAAGGCAGGTCATCACAGTATTTGATGCCTGCCTTTTTCAGGCGGTTGCGGTCATAGACCTTTTTCGACTTGTGGGTGATTGACCTCATCGAGATCTGTTTGCCGTATTTCTCGATTTCTTCTGCTCTTGAAGCCCTGCGGTTGGCCAGAAGAAAGTCCTTTTCGGTAATCCGCAGTTTCTTGTTCTTCATGAAGTAAAGTTGTTTTCAGGATGCAAAGTTAAGGGATTGAAATACAATGTGCAATTATTTTGAGCGCTGAAAGTAATCACAAAAATTGCTATCTTTGGGAATGTGTAAAGTTTAGGACTATGGAGACGACGATTAGGCGATTCCCGATTGGGATACAGACATTTGCGGAAATCATATCCGGAAAGTATTTATACATTGACAAAACGGGTTATGTCAATGACATTGCGGATAAGTACAAATACGTTTTTCTGAGCCGGCCACGCCGGTTCGGCAAGTCGTTGCTGTCTTCTACTTTCCATTGCTATTTCGAGGGCAGGAAGGAACTTTTCGAGGGGTTGAAAGCGGGAGAACTTAAGAAGGAATGGACCAAGCATCCGGTTTTTCATTTCGACATGTCCACTGCTAAACATTTGAATGAGGAGCAGTTGGTTCGCACTCTCGGATATAAACTGGAGGAGTATGAGGCCATTTATGGAAAACTCCCAAGTGTCGATGACATTGACGTAAATGCAAGATTGGAATTCTTGGTAAAAGCCGCTTTCGAGCAGACCGGCCAGCAAGCCGTCATCATCATTGATGAATATGACGCTCCTCTCTTGGATGTGATGAACGACAAGGGTAAGTTGCCGGTTCTCAGGCAGATAATGAGGAATTTCTACAGCCCGATAAAGAGCCTCGACCCCTATCTGCGGTTCGTTTTCATCACAGGAATCAATAAGTTTGCACAGCTCAGCATTTTCAGCGAGTTGAACAATCTGAAGAATATCTCGATGATGCCGCTGTATTCCGCCATTTGTGGAATTTCCCAGACGGAACTGGAGAACGACATGGAGCCAGAAGTGCAAGCACTTGCAGATGAGCAGGGAATCACATTCGCAGAAGCAATCGGCCACCTGAAAGCCAATTATGACGGATATCACTTCTGCGGCAAATCCGAAGATATTTATAATCCGTACAGCCTTCTCAATGCATTATCAGACAGGAATTTCGGCAGTTACTGGTTCGATACCGGAACCCCGACCTACCTCATCGAAAGACTACGGAAAAACCCAATCGACGAAACGACAT